>JAEEGG010002022.1_pt1 | contig 53368 bp, 27 predicted proteins | sample 9134161 | NCBI WGS metagenome assembly JAEEGG01 (sample SAMN16246543, study PRJNA631951) | gut metagenome | biome: gut microbiome; feature: rumen; material: CR-attached | host: Bos | place: Iran: Karaj | collected 2018-10 | reverse complement strand
TTACTATGGTCTTTTCACTCTTCACTTTTCACTCTTCACTCTTCACTTTTCATTCTTCATTCTTCATTCTTCACTCTTCTTTATCTCTTTTGGTAATCATAATTACTCATTACTCATTACTAATTTCTCACCAATTATACGTCGTCCGGCCGGCTTCCAGATCTGTCCACGGTGTCACGGCATACTCTACCCAACCAATCTCCACGCCACCTTCATCGGTGATTTTGAAGACGTAGGTGTAGCTGTAACCTGGCTGCCATTGCATATATTGTTCCGGCATTACTGCCGTCTTGCTTTCTCCGTTTACCGTCACCGACAGCGTATAGCTGCCCTGAGTATTGTTCGGCAGCACGATGTACCACCCATCGCTGGTCATTTCGCCTGACGATAGCTTCACGTAGTCTTTGCCGTCGTCCTCTGGGTCGTAGTCCACGGTGAAGGCCGTCAGACGAGTAGACTTGTCAGCGTCTACCACTGTGGTGTACCATTCCTTGGTCTCTGAGCCCTCTATGGGGTAGTGTACGGTCACAGCACCCTTGCGGGCTATCTTCACTTTGTTTTCTTCTTCCGCAGTATAGTCGTCTGATGGCTTAAAGCTCTTTGTGCCCAGTTTGATACCCTCTCGAGGATATGCGTATTTAAATAGGAATCGCACGCGCGCGTAAGGTTTCAGGAACTCCAGCTGAACGGGTTTGCCGAACTGCTTGTCAGGGTAGTCGCCCACATTTCCCGTCGAGAACCACAGCGTGGTAAAGTAGGGCGTATTCTCTATTGCCGTTGTGCTCGACGCGTCAGCGTTGAGGGTTATCTCATAGGTCCCATAAGTCCCAGAAGTCCCATAAGTCCCAGAAGTCCCCGTCAGCCCTCCAGTCACCGCAAAGTACCTATACGCCTTGGCGCTGAAGTCCCAATACTTGATGGTCTGCTCTGTGGGTGTTGAGCGCACATACTCCCAGCCCATGCTGTTCGTCAGCGTCGTGGCTGCACTGCCACTCTGCCAATCTACCTGATATCCGGGGAATACAGTCTGTAGACCGCCATAAACACCAGCATCATAGCTCATGTTCTTGTATCCCCATACCGTAAACTGCGATACACCCAGTTCACTTAAGGGTTTGCCCGCAGCTCTGGTCACTGCATCTTCCAGACTCTCGCTACCACTGAAGTTGATGGCCACCTCCGTTGTCGTAGGTGTCGTGGGTGTCGGTGGGTCTGGTGTGGGTGGTGGAGTCACTACGGCAATGTCGTCGCCACCACCGCCCCCACAGGCCACAAGGACCATGAGTCCTATCAGCCCCATAAGCCTCATAAGACCCCTAAGCCTCATTGGCCCCATAAGCCCCATTGGCCCTCTAAGCTCTATCTGCCTCCTCATCGCCCGCCTCCTTTCTGGGCCAGCTGGCCCTCCAGTTCCGCTATCCGCGCCTTCAGCGCGGCGTTCTCCACTTCCAGCTCCACTATACGGGCCTTCTGCTCATTACGGTAGCCCAGGCGGGCTACCGTCATCTGCTCGCGGATGCCACCCTTTTCCACAAAGTCTTTCTGCAGACGGTCCAGCAAGCGACCCATCATCACGTCATACTGGCAAATCAGCGTGATGGCGATGTTGCACAGTGCTTCTGGCGACCGTTTCTCAATGTCCTTCATGTAGTCCTCCGGGCGGTTGTGTTTCTTGCAGTACTCCTGCGTCTGGCGGGTACGAGGGTCGTCTACAGCCCACTCCTCTAAGTGGCGCGTACGCAGGTAGTCCTTAAAGTCCTCCAGCGTCTCCTTCATGCTGGCGCGAGCCACGCCAATCAGTTTTATTTCTGTTTCTGCAGAGGTGCTGGCAGCCGCACAACCCTCTGCGATATTTTGTTTGGCAGAGCGGGCGGCCTGCACCACCTGGTCGATGGTGCGGTCTTTCCGCTCTACGAAATAGTGATGAGCGAAGTAGAAGGTAATATCGTAGATGCACTCCGCCTTCTGATAGACGATGAGTCCACGATAGTTCCCCTTTTTAGGCAAGAACGGCTGCGGCTCCAGCGGCTTCCTGTCAGCCTTATAGGCCCCATAAGCCCCCTGAGTCCTATAGGCCTCATTAGCCCCATAAGCCTCATCGGCCCCATAGGTCCTATTAGCCCCACTAGCCTCCTTGCTCTTATTTCTTTCTTCTTCGTTCATTTTTGTTTCTTTATGATCTCGCCTTGGCCTCATCAGCCTTATCGACTTCATCGACTTCATCGACCTCATCGGCCTCATCGGCCTCATCGGCCTCATCAGCCTTATTGGCCTTATTATTAACTCCGACTATTTCTTGTTTTCCCCCTATTTTTCGTCTTTTACTTATTTTTTCTTTGCTATCCCCGTGGGGCGGAGTTTGTCGCCCCACGGGGGATTGTTAGAAGGGTTAGTCGGCTACTCGACAGTAATTACCTTGTAGGTCTTAACCTGCTTATAGTAAGTACCAGAAGAGTATGTGCCACTAGTCTCCTTAGAATATGTATCACCGCTTAAAGAGTAGTAACCATTAAGTTCTGCTCCTGAGGTAAGTGTTACAGCCTCGTAGGTTACAATTTCTACAGCATACTTACCTGCTTTCTTAACACCTTGCAACTTCACAGCGTTGATTGTCTTGTTAACACCATCCTCACCAGGTACCGTAGTTACAGGAGCAGGAGCAGTGCTGAAGTAGTCGTTAGTAGCTTCAAGAATCGGAGTTGCCGTAATCAGACCACCCGTGTGCTCAATAGCATTTGCTACGCTAAACTCTGTAATGGGCTTCTCTGCCTTCTCTGCAGCAGTAGCTCCGCTCTTATAGTCAACAGCATAAACCGTTACAAAATTGGCCTTATTCTGTGAAGTTAACTGAGGTGTCAGCACTGTAGAACCCTGCAGGATAGTTGCATAGATGTCAAGCTTATCCGTACTTCCTGGTAGCTTATAATCGTTCTTACCAGTAACGTAATTCTGGAATTCACTACTACTATTCAAGACAACACCAAACGTTGTGATGCTAGGTTGTGTAACAGTCGTGATGTACTCTGCCAAACCGTTCTCATCAACTACTTCAACAGCATCGAAGGTGATGGGATAAAGGTCGCTGTCAGTAATCTTAAAGAGGTAAGAGTAGGCATAGTTGCTCTTCCAACGGCAATATTCCTTAGGAACCTCAGCTGTTTTTCCAGTTATGCTGATTTCTTCATTTGTGTCCTCAGAAATCAGTTTGTAGTCTATTTGCAACTTAATGTTTGTATCATTTGTCGTGAAAGGAAGAATTGTGGTATAGACACCAGCTTTTTCACTTTCGGGACTCGTAACCTTCTCAGTTTTGTCGAAAGTTGCTGTAGTCGGTGTGGTACCAATATTATCTGCACTTAAGATAGGAACAATAATTTGTGGCGAGGGAGTTCCGCTGGTAACCTCATCTGCTGGTGCAGTCTCAAAATAGCCAGTAGTTACTGCGCCACTCTGAACATCTACGATAGCTTTATTCGAGGGATTCTCATAGGTAACAGTGAATTTCGTGTGAGTAGAACTTCCGTCACCTACTGTGAGGAACTTACCGTCGACACCAAATTTTGTAGTCTGATCTGCATTATTATAATGAACTTTGGTGATTTTTACCTTATATCCAGGTATAGTCTCGTAGATACCGAAGCGGATCTTTGACATGAAGTTGCGGAACTTCATGGTAGCATTGCCACCATAGGCATTCATTGCGGTACGGTCAGTGCCAGTTCCCTGGTTAATAACGTTACGGTCTGCCACAAAGATATTGTCTAATGCAGCACCTGTCTTTACTTCAATCTCGTAACCTTTGTTGAAGTCTGAGAACGATGCTCCAGTTGTGTTCTTTGTAAATGTGACCTTGCCAGTAGAAATATCTGCTGGTAGGGCAGAGACAGCCGTGAAGGTGTACTTGCTAGCACCAAAGTCCCAATACTTGATGGTCTGAGCAACAGATAGACTAGGCTGGATATTTGTCTGGTAATCATCTGTTGTTGCCGTATTACTGTGGGTGAAGCCAACATACTCCCAATTCTTAGTATTGGATGTTGTGGTATAAGCTGTACTGGCAGTGTAGTTCACTTGATAATTTTTGAAAACTAGATCTGTAGCTCCTGCAGCAGTTCCGTTATCAGCCTCGTTTTTCTCACCCCAAACGATAAACTGATAGTTCAGGTCAGCTGCAGCGTCACTACCTGTCTTATCAGCAGCCCTCGTCACGGCTGGAGTATTAAGGTCGAAGCTTATCGGCGCCTGCCCGTTGGCTTCTCCTAGGTTGTTGTCTCCTATGAACTCGTTCTCCGAGCAGCTGACTAAGGCTGCAAGGGCGGTTGCTAAAAGATAGTACTTTTTCATAATCGTTTTATTTTTAATTGTTAATACTCATTTTCTTGCGCTTTGGAGGCCCGGCCTCCTTCCTGCGCGTTCATTCTCGTTATTTTTTTTTGGTACCTACCGAGGAGTCGAACCTCGGCAGGCTTATGAGTTAAGGTGCTACGACCTTGATGACACAACCCCTCAAAATGGTTACACGGTTACATGGTTACAGCTGTAACCATACTACCTCCAATGGGATTATAGTGGTATTTAATACATGAAACATGCTGAACATCAATCTGTTATATCCTATTGTTGATTATTCTGCTACGGTTTAGAGGTTACATGGTTACAGTTGTAACCGTAACCATTTTGGTACTTGGGAGGGAGGAGCACTGGCGCCTGCTGAGGGAAAGGGTAGGGGAAAGAGGGAGTAAGTCCCTGCCTTTCCATCGTTCGCCTATACCCAAACGATTGTTCGCCTATACCCAAACGGCTGTGCGCCTATACCCAAATTGAAACGTATTTCCGAAGCATGTCACTCCATAGGGATTCTCCCTTTGTGACGGGAACCTTCGAAGGGGTGTGTCAGTAAGTCAAAGATCGATGCCCTCACCGACCGTCGCTTGCCGAAGCAAGGACGTCGGGAGGCATTTTGCTAAAAGAGATTAAGGTGCTACGACCTTGATGATTTTATAAATCCATTCACTAACCACAGCAGGAGTATCTATTTCGTACTTACCTGTGATATCCTCAGTTCCATCAGCGATAAAGAGTCCTTCTCCAGTTGATGATGTATAATAGGTATTGCCAGCAATCAGCTTGCCGCCTTCACCTGTTGCTGCTTTATAAGTTGCTGCAGTTGTAATAGTCTTAGCATATTGGAATGCGTAGGTACCTGCAGCCGCAGGTTTGAACATCACACCATTGATGGGGATTGCATTGCCTGTGGGAGAATCACCAGCAGCAATCTCTGTGACATCCTTCAGAGTAGCAGAAGTAAGAGCCATCGTCTTTTCATTAGCATCTTTGACTGCATAATCGGCGGTCTTCTTGTAGTATGTTGTTGAACCGTCCGCTTTTGTTCCGCTTGCGCAAGGAGTATAAGTACTACTAGCTAAAGTGTAATAGCCATCAAGGTCAGTATCTGCAGCAAGAACGGTTCCAGCGTCATAAGTGGGCTCGCCATTTTTAAATGCATTAGCCACAGAAGCTTCGTTGATTGTCTGGGCAGCGCCTGATTCAAGTGTTACCGTGTAGAGATTAGCTGTGTTACCTACAGCAAGATTAGACGTACCATTCTCTACCATTACGTAGATGTTATCACTTGTGGTGTACTCGTCGTGAGTTGTAACGACTTGTCCCTTAGCATAGGTAGTGATAGAGGGATCTGCCACTGTAGTGATGGTCTCTTGTACGCCATCAACTTCACTATTCATGACAACAGCATCAAAGGTAATGGGGTAGAGACCTGCAGGACCAACTGAGGGATTCGTTAAGCCATTGGTGTTCTGAGAAATCTTGAACAGATAGGTATAGGCGTAGCCAGACTTCCAGCTTGCATATACAGCAGGAACCTTGGCAGTAGCACCGGTTACCTGAATAATCTCGCCGCTACCGTCGGTAGAAACAAGCTTGTAGTCCACCTTAAGGTTCAACGCAGCACCAGTCTCGTTAGGGATAACTACAGTATAGTAGTTCTCACTCTTATTACCTGCATAGATAGCAGCGTTGGATGAGCGACCAAGATAGAGGTTTCCTGCTGCTTCTTCGAATTCGTCCAAAGCCAACTCTTCTGCTGACAAAGAACCCTTCAATGCACCAAATGTTTTGTCTGTTTTAGTTCCGCTTGTTACAGCTGTAAATGCCAAATGAGCCTTGTTGTAGTCGCTCTTTTCTTTGTTGGCACTACCTGTTGTGGGGAAGTATACAATATAGGTTCCTTCTTCATTAAATACGTCTCCGCCTGTGGTGTATAGATAAGCGTCACCCCATGTGGCTGGATTCGTGGGACTTTTCTTTGTGTCATCATTTGAGTAGAATACAACATCCTTCACTGAGTATCCGGGAACGGTCTCATAAAGACCAATACGCACCTTGGCGGACAGCGAGCGAAATCTCAGTGTTACTTCATTCTGATAGTCGCCGGTAGCAACGGGATCACGATAGGCTGTTACCAGATCGGCGATGTACACTTTTGCGAGATTTGCGGCCGTACCCTTGATGGTATATGCGCCGTCAGTAATAGTTGCGGGTGATCCCGAAGAAACACCATTCATCTTAGATAGGTCAATCTGGGATATCTGAACCTTCGTGTTGTCATAGGTTCCACCAGAGTAATCCGCTGTTGCCGTACCTACTGAGTAAGCAATGAAGTCATACTGACTTTTACTATAGTCCCAATATTTGATAGTTTGGTTACCAGCAGGACCATAGGCGTGTTTGGCTTGGGCTACATACTCCCAGTTTGATGTATTCGAGGTTGTCGTGTTTGCCGTATTTGCTTTCCAGTTTACGTTATAGTGGTCAAATACTTCTTCTTTAGTGTCATTACCGTTCCACTTATAACCATACACGACAAAGTTGTTATTCAGCAGCGCAGCTGCATCAGCACCTGTCTTATCGCTACGTGTCACTGCCTTTAGGCCCGTTCCGATCGCGATGGCGCCCTGCTCGTTCTGGCTCGTGTTGGTGATGGTCTCCTCACCCACGAACTCGTTTTCCGAGCAGCTGACTAACGCGGCGAGCGCAGTAGCTAAAAATATGTACTTTTTCATAATCGTTTCGCTTTTATTGTGAATACTCTGTTTGTTTCTCTCTTTCAGCCAGTTACTCCACCTTGATCACCTTCACGTAGTACACACCGTCGTTCTTGGTGAACTTGTCGAAGTAGGTCTGGCCTACGACCTCATCTGTTTCGGTAGCCTTAACATACGTGGTGGTGAGCTCGTACAGGTTTTCTGTCTTCTGGGGATGAATGACAGCGTACTTATACTCTGTACCATCCAAGTAGTAGTATGCAGTGCCGTCAACAGGAACACCAGCGGCTTTCGCCGTGTAGTTTGTACCGTCGAAAGTATAGAGCTTACCAGCGGCTTTTGCAGTGTTATAGGATACAGCATAGCACTCCTTATAAGTCACGCCGTTGTTGGTGGTGTAGTAGTACGTCGTGCCAGGTACTACAAGGCCTGAGGCAATGACGTAGTTGTCGCCGTCCTTCACGTAGAGGTTGCTAACGGACTGTCCCACAAATGCAGTTATCATCGTGTAAACATCAGAAGCATTCTTTGAGAAGTACTTAACACCCTTCTGGCAGTAAGTGCCCTCGGCATCCTTGTAGTCATAGCGGTACTTGGTTTGACCAGTAGCGAAATCATCCCAATCCAGAGCCTCATACTTTACCTCGTCGTTCTCTGTGGTGGGAGCAGTTCTCGTGTAGACGAAAGCATAGGTGTTAGCTGCTGGGGTGAAACGCAGAGCCTGGTCTGTAGCTATGCTGATGGTACTGCCATCTACGCCATACTCAATTTTGTCGGTGAGTGTGAAGGTTGCCTTTGTGAGAACGAGTCCGCTGCGGCCCTTGATGGTTTCATCATCAGCATCGTCGTCCTGCATCTGCAGAGCATCAATCACCTCAGCCTCGGTCTTACCTACAGGAATGGTATAGAGGGCAGCCTTGTCTGTCAGGGTGGCAAGGGCACCGTTCTCTACTATTGGCTTCATCCTATAATATGTGCCTGTTCCGTCTGATACTGCACTTGCATCACAAGGGGTGTAGACATCTCCTTCTTTTGTATAAAGTCCTGCAAGGGATTTCCCAGACTCAGGAGTAGTGACAGCCTCATAAGAAATTTCACCATCGTTGACAGTAACAAAGATGTCACCTGTAGCAGCCTTGTATTCATTGTCGTTAACCACGGTTGAACCCTTCTGGTAAGTAGTGATGCTCGGTGTTGATACCAGAGTGATGGTCTCCTGGGTCTTATCGGTGGCCTCATCGTCAACAATCATTGCATCGAAGGTGATGGGGTAGAGGCCTGCGGGTTCGCTGTTGACAGTAACGTCATCGGGGAACAAGGGATCATATTTACCCGTATAGCCGTTGGTCTTGTCGCTAATCTTAAAGAGGTAGGTGTAGGCAAAGCCCGACTTCCACTGGGTGTAGATGCTGGGAATCTGTGCTGTGGCACCCTTTACCTCGATAATTTCGCCTGAGCCGTCGATAGACTCCAGCGTGTAGTTGACACGCAGGTTGAGGTTTGTACCACCCTCGTTGGGCAGATACTGGGTAAAGTAGTTGCCCTCGGCCTCACCTGCAAACGATGCGGCGTTTGACGAGCGACCCAGATAAACGCTGCCGGGAGTCTTCTCGCCTTCCTCGGCAATGGTGTAGTTCAATGCGCCGAACTCCACGATGGTCGACTGGTCACCTGTACCTTCAAACTTTACGTGAGCCTGGTTGTTGTCTGCATAATTGTCATCTGAGCTCGTTTTGTCTACCGTGGGGAAATATACTGTATAGGTTCCCTGGGTGTAGATGTTGTTAGCCACAGTTGTGAAGATGCGGGGTGTGTCGTTGTACTTCTTGTTTTCCTCACCGTTAGTTTGGTCAGCCTCGTCTTTCAGAGCAACGGCAGCGGCATCGTAGAACTTCACGTCTTTTACAGAGTATCCGGGAATGGTCTCGTAGATACCGATGCGCACCTTGGTGCCGAGGCTGCGGAAGGTCAGCGTAACGGGGTTCTCACCTGTCTTTTTTGAGTAATCAGCCTTCTTGACGGTTACCATATCGGCAATATAGCAGTCTTTCAGGTCGGCAGACGCACCCGTGAAGGTGTAGGCCACGACGTTATCGTTGGTTGTCGCATCTCCTACAGCTTTGTCTGGGGTAATAGCCGATACAAGCACCTGACCAGTAGTCGGAGTACCCTCATAGATGGCCGTCTTATTACCCGTTGACCAAGCAATGAAGTCATACTGGTCCTTGGTGTAGTCCCAGTACTTGATGGTCTGGCGGGTAATGCCCTTGTCTTGAGCGGGCTTGATCAGTCCTTTGCCTACGTATTCCCAGTTGGCTACGTTCGACTCTGTGGTGAAGGCGGTGTTCTCGGCATACTCTACCACGTAGTTGTCGAACACGATAGAGTTGTCGTTCGCAGCCCATGTCGACTGTGATCCTTTATAGCCAGTAACAACGAATTTCTTGCCTAAGAGGTCTGCAGCGGCAGAACCCGTGATTTCTCCTGCACGGGTGGTGTTGCCCTTGTTTGAGCTGAAAATGATGGGAACCTGCGGGTCCTCTTCTACTGGAGCCGGGGGCGACTGCGTCAGTTCGTCCTCGCTGGAGCATGCTGCCATGACGATGGCAACCAATGCTAAAGCCCAAAAATTGAAATGCTTCATAATGCTTACTATTTTTTGTTAATACTATTTTTTCATGATGAGTGATGTTTACATCTCTATCTCATGCGTTTCTTCTTCAAATTCCTTGACTACGGCGTCGAAGCCCGAGCCTCCCGAGCGGCTGGGCACCGAGATGGTGTCCATGTCCAGCTCTACGGTGAGCACCCCGCCCTTGTAGCGGTCCCTCACCTGTTGGGTAACGTCGAAGACGAAGGTGGAGTCAATACCGTTGTTGAACAGCAGCTTCACGTCCATGTAGTGCTTCTCCGTGTCGTGTACCTCTTGCTTGCTGTGCAGTCGTCCGCAGGCGTGTCCGCAGAGTCCGAAGTTCAGCAGTCGTCCACCGGCAATGTCTACCTTCTCGCCGTTCATGTCGCAGTCTTTCTTCCATCGTGTCTGGTAGGTAACGCTCACGGGGTCTTCGCCTCCGCGTCCGCTGTTGAGTACCGATGAGCGGGCGAATCCCGAGAGGGTGCCGGTGCCTTCTACGCCAACGATCTTGCCGTTGTTGTGGTGAACGATCACCTGCGTCAGGTAGATATAGGTAATGGGCTGCAGCACCATGTTGAGGCGCTTCACCCAGAGGTTGCGCTCTGGGTCGTACTCGAATCCCTTGTGCTCGCGGTCTATCTCGATGGCCTGCTCGTAGGCCGAGAACAGCTCCTCGGGCTCGTAGAAGGCGTGGCTGTAGCGCGGGGCATTGTAGCGGGCCTTCGCCATCGACTGGTTGGTGTAGACGGTAATGGAGTCGAGCGTCGTCGTCTCGTCGAAGTTCAGGCTCTGTACACCGTCCTTCAGCTTGATGTCGTTAAACACCAGCATGTCCCAGAAACCGTAGTTGAACTCCCCCTGGAAGGTGTTACCCTCGATGGTGTTCGATATCACCTTGGTATGGTGCGCATAGGGCGTGCTGCCCGTGAAGTAGCGGCGTATGTTGAACGTGTTGGGTATCACATAGCCAATCTCTCCCCAGATGCGGTAGTCTTCCGCGTCCCATCCATAGTACCACTCGGTGCGCCATTCGTAGCGAATGCCCACTTCCACTTCATAGTCCCAGTAGGCATCGAGCTCCAGTTCGGCAAACACAATCTTCGTGCTTGTGGGCTCCGCCTCAAAGAGGTGCAGCTCCGGCTCCGGCGAACAGGCGGTAAACAGCAGTGACAACGAGGCCATCATCGAGCGCTTATTCATGGGCGGCCCTCCTTTCTATCTCATAATTCCTAAAGCTCACTCCCCGCTTAGCCTTCCTCCGATAGAGCAGGTCGTAGCTCAGGGTAATCCCCACGCGAGTAGGCCCGAACCAGTTCCAGCGGTATTGGCGCTCTTTGAAAAGGCTGGGCGAGAGCGTCCACTTGTAGTAATACAGGTTGTCGGTGTAGGTGGGATCTACAGGGTTCTCATACTGATAGGGGTCGTACTTCGTGGTGAAGTAGCCTGCCTGCAGGCTGAACTCCATGCGCCAGTGGCCGTTTCTGCTGAGGGGCGTCACATAGCCCAGGCCAATGCCGCCACCGAAACCGCTGCCCACCCATCCGCGGTCGGCATCGAAGCAAATGCCGTAAAGCCCCGCGTTGCCGTAAACCGACACGAACCAGCCCGCAAAAGCAGGGCTCAGCCTCTTTCTCCCATCAGCCCCATTGGCCCTATTGGCCTCATTAGCCCCAGAAGCTTTCAGATAATACCTCCCCTCCAGCTGATATTGCCTTACCTGGAAATACTTGTGGGCATCGTAGTCTCTCCACCAGGGCATGTCGAACGAGCCGCCAACGGTAATGTGGCCGCCCTTGGGGTAGTATTCCAGCGCAATGTTCGGTATGGGGCACCAGCGGTTGTAGCCTGGCATGTAGATGCCATAGAAGAGCAGGTTGGTCTTTACGGCCAGCAGTTCTCTGCGGGCTATGGTGTCCGCAGTGACAACGGGCTGTGGCGTCTCGATAACCACGAGCCTCTCGTTGATCTCCGGCATCAGTGGCTCTTCTTCCGGTTGGGCAATCGTGACTTGTTCGGCAATCTTGTCTATCTCGAGCTTCTCGCCTTCGTACTTCTTGAAAAACAGGATGATACGAGCGGTTCTCAGGTGATGGAAGTATGTCTGCTTCAACCGGTTCCAGAGCTGACCGCCGCTTTCCTTTTGGAGTGCTGTCTTCAGAGTGACGATGTCGTTGGCGGGCAGATAGGTGTCGCACAGTTTCTTCACCAAATCGTAGTCTTTGTCGCCTGCCTCCTGCAGCAGCAGACAGAGTGTGCGATAATCTTCGGCCTCGCTGTCGAGATGGAATTTCTTCTCGTTGACGGGGAATCTCAGGTGCTGCCTGATAAAGTCGAACAACCATCTGGCACGTTTCTCGCCCAATATCTTGTTTTTCTCGTAAGAACCGTCGGGCGAGGCGGCACCCCTGACCACCATAAAGGCCAGCTCAAGACTGTCCTCATTGATTCTTGGCAGCACGTTGTTTTTCAGCTCAGTCAGGAACTGGTCGCCAGTCGCAGGCTCAGTCTGGTTGACGGCAAAGCCCACCTTTGCCGCTGAGGCCAGGAATTCCTCGTCGGACAACTGAGTGGACTCTGAGTCGAAGACAAAACGAACGTAGGGATATTTGCTGTAAAACGATGAATCGACGAGTAAGGTCGTATGGGCAGAAACGAGGCTCGGAAGCCACAGTAGCACTGCTCCTATGGCGCTCATTCTGCGGATGTGTGTACCTTTATTCATCGTATTGTTTGCGTTAGAACTAACTTTCTGAACTGCAAATATACGAAAAAAATTGTACTCTCGCTCGTATACGTGCGTTATTTTACTTACAATCCGTCTTTTTTATACAACAATTTGTCTGCATTGGATATAACAATTTGTCCAAACTAATTGGTTATCAGGTTGGTATAAGCTCTATGACTGATTGCTGCTTTTTTGCTCGGAATTGGTCCGATATTCCGATGGTGTCATACCATATACTTCCTTAAAAGTGCGGTTGAAAGTGACCGTATTGGTCATGCCACATTCATTGGCGATGGCAGCAATGGTGTACTCTGGGTGCTTTAAAAGCAGTTTTGCTCCATACTCTACACGCTTGATGTTGATGTAGACGGAAGCATTCGAGGCATCGGAGTATCTCGACATGATATGTCCGATGCGATTCTTGTCGACACCGATGAGGCGAGCCATATCGTCGCGTCCGAAATTGGGGTTCAGGAAGAGACGGTCGCGCGTGATTTGTCCGTCAAGCTTGACGAAGAGACGTTCGTTTTCATCTGACGTAGGTTGTTGTTCTTCTTCCTTTTTGGGTTCTTCCTGAGGTTCCTTGATGTCTTCATTGGCCATGTTCCGGTAGGCTTCAAGACTATTGAGGACCTGAATCAGGAACCTGTTGCGACGGCTGATGCGGTGGGTGTAATAGACAACCATAAAGCCGCTGGTCAATCCCATGAGCACTAAGATGCCTAATATGTTGAGTATCGTGTTCTTCGTATCCACGTCCTCTTCCTTCTGAATCAAGTCCCAGGTCTTTTGCATCAGATTAGCGGACTTCTCAATGTGCAGGCTGTCGGCAATAGACTTGATTTCCTGACAATGCTTGGCTGCTTCTTCGTAATTGCCCATGCGTGTCTCTACCTGTGCACCAGTCGTGAGCATGGTAATCATGCGGTAGGAGTAGTTGTCTTTCTGGGTCCTGAGCATTTGACAGTAGTTGTGGATGATGTCGTGGGCTTCCGCATAGTACTTGTTGATGATCAGGTAGTTAAGGACGGCTTTGTCTATGATGTTATTGCCATTCGGCGCCTTTTTCCACTCGGCGTAGGCCTGGTCGGCCTCTTCCTGACGGCCAGCCTTGGCCAGCAGACTGGCGCGGAGACCGTAGACGAACCGCATCGTCTCTTTATTACCGTCGTCAATGCCGTTGATGTGGAGTATCGCCTCTTCCTGAAGGAGCGACATCCGCAAGGCATCGTTGTAGCGGCCGTCCTCTTGGTACATCAGCAGCAGGTCTGCGTAGTCGTTGCACAGCTCGTTGTATTTCCGGAAATAGTCGCTGTTTTTCATCATTTCTACAGCCTTGAGGCAGATTTCGTAGCCTTTCTCCTTCTGGCGGTGGTAGTGGGTACGCTTACCATAGACGAAGTCTGCCGTCGAGAGGTAGGCCTCATTCTTGTGGCGAATGGCTTTTTGCCGTAGTTCGTGGATATATTTGACCAGCTCGTCCTCATTATACATAATGTCGTGCGTGTGTACAAGCCGTTTCAGCAGCTCCATCTCGGTCTCGGGATTGCTTCTGGAATCTTTGTCTGCATAGGCACGTTCGTATAGTTTTGTGGCTTTGGTATAGTCTAACGTTGCGTAGAAGTAGTCGCCTTCAGTCATGTCCAACAGCCATTCCGGTGCCAGATGCCGTTCGCGCATTGTCTGTACGATGGCCATCGAGGTGTCGGTCTTGGCTGTCCTGTAAGCATGGTCGATGGTCAGCATACTGTCGGGCACAACAATACGGGCATCGCTCAAAAGCGACGCAGACAAAAGACTCACGATCAGAAGAAGATTCCTCATAGTCATTTATGATTATTCATGCAAAATGCCGGTAGATGGAGTTAGTGTTGTGATTTGAGAATAGTGTAGGGCAGGAACCCCTGTCGTACGAGTGTTTCGATGAGCGTACGAGACATGGCTTCGTTGTCCTTGCGCGTGTAGCGGATATCGGTAAACACCTGGGCCAGCGTCTCCTTGTGGTTGATGCGTACGAAGTGCTGGTTCTCGGGCAGGTGCTCTTTCTCATAGTAATAGGTGTCGATGTCCTTGCCCATATAGTCGTTGTATCGCTCGCTGTGGACGAAACTCTCCAGGGGCAGACGGTCGCTGAGGGCAGGCTCCTCGGCGGGCCATCCTACGGTGAGCGTGGCTACGGGGAACACCAGCTGGGGCAGGTGGAGCACGTCGATAATCTGCTGCGGCTGGTAGACGGTGGTGCCCAGGTAGCAGTAACCCAGCCCCTCTTCGTCCAAGAGGTTGCAGAGCGTCTGCGTGTAGAGCAGGGCGTCGGTGGCGGCATTGATAAACGACAGGAAGTTATCGTAGCCCGGCACCGCATTGCGGCATTTCGCCCAGAAACTGGTGCGGTTGAAGTCGGCGCAGATGGTCAGCACCACAGGCGCCTCGGTTACCATCGGTTGGCTGAAGTGTGCGGGTGCCAGCAGCTGCTTTATCTCGCTGGAGCGGGTGACGACAACGCTGTAAAGCTGCAGATTACCCATCGTCTGGGTGCGGCTGGCCTCCTGCATGAGGCGGTTCAGTAACTGTTCGTCGATGTCCTTGTCGGCGTATTTTCGTATGGTGCGGCGGGTTGTCAGATTTTTCATGTCTCTTCCTTTTTGGATGCAAAATTACAAAAAAATGCTCAAAAACTTGCAAAAAGCTCATTTTTTTTGTATCTTTGCACTTGAAATCGTGAGTCTGACTGGTGAAAGGTTGTGACAGATGACAGATGACACCTGTTTTTTCGAAAAGTTACGCGTACCGCGGGCATGTGCGTGATAGAATAATAACCTGCGGTACGCGTAAAATTCTAGAAAACGATCTGTCATCTGTCATCTGTCAGGCTCCAAAACAATCTGTAAGAAACTGCATAAAGTGAGAATATGAAAAATGTATTAATGACCCTTGGTGCTCTGCTCGGCCAGCAGGCGCAGGCGGCGGAGGACGGACAGCAACCGAAGGCTACGCCCGAGCGCCCGAACATCATCTTTATCTTGGCCGACGATATGGGTTACGGCGACCTTGCCTGCTACGGCAATGAATATATCCAGACACCCAATATCGACCGCTTGGCGGCTACGGGTACCTCGTTTACACAGGCCTACGCTGGCAGCGGCATCAGTTCACCCTCGCGCTGTTCGCTGATGACGGGCAAGAATAGCGGCAATACCCGCATCCGCGACAACCAGTGCTATGCCGGCGGACTCACGGGACTGAAGATCAATCCCAAGGGCGACACTACCATCGTGCGCCGTGCCAATCTGCTGCCCGAGGATGTCACCTTAGGTACGGTGCTCTCGAAGGCGGGCTATCGCACCTGTCTGGTCAACAAATGGCATCTGGACGGCTACGATCCGCAGGCGGCACCCAACCATCGCGGCTTCGACGAGTTCTACGGTTGGACCATTGCCACCGTCCATAGCAACTCGCCTTACTATTATCCCTATTATCGCTTGCATGGCGATAGTTTGATCAACATCAAGGAAAACGAGCACGACGCCCATGTGCGCCACAATACGGAGATTTCTACCGATGATGCCATCCAGTTCATTCACCGCAACCAGGAGCGCCCCTTCTTCCTCTTCCTCGGCTACGACGCACCCCACGAGCCTTACAATATCGACGATACCTCGTGGTATGACGAGCAGGGAGACTGGTCGGAGAACACCAAGCGCTATGCGGCGCTGGTCACCCACATGGATTACAATATCGGACGCCTTTTAGGAGCACTCGACGCCCTGGGGCTGCGCGAGAACACGCTTGTCATCTTTGCCTCCGACAATGGAGCGGCGGTGATGGCTCCGCTGAAGGAGCTGAACTGCGGCGCAGGCTTGAAGGGCCGCAAGGGACAGCTCTACGAGGGCGGCATCCGCGTGCCCCTTATCGTCAACCAGCCCGGTCGTGTGCCTGCCCGTCAGATTGACAACCTCGTCTATTTCCCCGACTTCATGCCCACCTTGGCAGCAATAGCCGAGGGCGATGAGGTACCTCAAGACATCAATGGTATCGACATCTCACCGCTGTTCTACGGACAGGATATCGATACCGACAGTCGTCCACTTTATTGGGAATTCCCTGGTAAACAGCGTGCCATCCGACACGGAGAATGGAAGGCTGTGACGGTGAAGAAAGGTGCGCCGTTAGAACTTTACCGCATCAAGGAGGATCCGTACGAAAAGCACGACTTAGCTGGGGATTACCCGGAGGTTGTGAGACAATTAGAAAAGGAAATAAAACAATTACGAAAGCCTTCGCCGAATTATCCTATTGATGATGAGTGAAGCAATAATGCCGTTTGGCAGGCCCGTCTACGTGATGCTGAAGCCTGTAGGGGCGCGTTGTAATCTTAGGTGCGACTACTGCTACTACCTAGGGCGCGGACTGCACGAGGGCGCGGTAATGAGCGAGGCGCTGCTGGAGGAGTTCATTCGCCAATACTTGGAGGCGCAGACAGTTCCTCAGGTGCTTTTTACGTGGCATGGGGGCGAACCGCTGCTCAGAGGTATCGACTTCTATCGGAAAGCGCTGGAGCTGCAGCGGAAGTATGGCAAGGGACGACAGATTGACAACTGTCTGCAGACGAACGGTACACTCCTGAACGATGAGTGGTGCCGTTTTTTCCATGATAACCATTTCCTGATAGGTATCAGCATCGACGGTACGCAGGCAATGCACGACGGCCACAGAGGCGATTCCTCTCGAAATGGAGAGGGAACGGGGTTCAGAGGGCGGTCTTGGCACGAGGTAATGCGAGGGATTGGCCTGCTTAAGCGTTACGGGGTAGAATGGAACGCGATGGCTACGGTAAATGCCGCCAACGTGGGGAGTCCTGTGGAATTCTACCGCTTTTTCCGTCAGATAGGCTGCGAGTTCCTGCAGTTTACGCCAGTTGTCGAAGTTTCTCGGAGGTGTGATGTGTCTTGGAGGAACGAGGATTCTCTGAAGTGTGAGATGAGTGATGAGAGTATTACGGCGGAGGAGTGGGGGCGATTCCTTTGTGCAGTTTATGACGAATGGGTGCGCGAGGATGTCGGAAGGGTGTTCGTGCAGCTGTTTGACGCTACGCTCGCCAATTGGTGCGGAGTAGCGCCGGGCGTCTGCTCAATGGCTCCCACCTGTGGACAGGCAGCGGTGATGGAGGCCGACGGCAGCGTCTATAGTTGCGATCACTTTGTGAGTCCTGCCTATCGGTTGGGGAATATCCGGCAGCAGGAGGCCGGTGGACGGCAGTCTACCCTAGTCAGCGGACAGCAGCCTACGCTCAGTTCACTGCTCTATAGCGAACGCCAGCAACAGTTCGGGCAGTCGAAGTTTACCTCGTTGCCGCAGCAATGTCGCGAGTGCCGCTGGCTTTTTGCGTGTAACGGCGAGTGTCCCAAGAACCGCATCGCTGTCGACTGCTATGGTAATCCCGGCCTGAATTGGCTCTGCGGCGGCTATCGACAGTTCTTCAGTCATGTGGCTGCTGATATGGACTTCATGAAGTCGGAGATTGACGCAGGACGTGCTCCCGCTAATATTATGCGCGCAAACCTTAAAAAATAGCAGAATCCTTTGGTAGTATCAGAAATTTTGCCGAAATTTGCAGCAAAATTCACAAGGATATGGCACAAGAACAGAATAACAACGCTGGAAATACCGAGCAGGGCGAGGTACGTAAGGTAGTAGAGGTAAGACCTCCGGTGCTGGAGTGTGACGTAGTGCGCTTCCAGAACAACAAGGAGAAGTGGGTGGCTTTCGTGGGACTGCTCGATGGTCGTCCCTACGAGATTTTCACTGGTCTTCAGGACGACGATGAGGGTATTGTGCTGCCCAAGACCGTCACCCGAGGGAAAATCCTGAAGCAAGTCAACTCCGACGGTTCCAAACGCTACGACTTCCAGTTTGAGAACAAACGCGGTTACAAGACCACCGTCGAAGGACTGTCGGAGAAGTTTAATCCCGAATACTGGAACTACGCCAAGCTGATCAGCGGCGTGTTGCGCTACGGAATGCCCATTGAGCACGTTATCAAGCTGGTGAGTTCGCTGGAGTTGCGCGATGAGAGCATCAACACGTGGAAAATAGGAGTGGAGCGTGCGCTGAAGAAATATGCTACCGGTCCTATCGATACCCCAGAGCTGAATGATGAAACAGCAAACGTACGTCAGGCTGGAGAAGCTGAGGATTAGGGCTTTCCACGGAGTTTTGCCGCAGGAACGAACCGTAGGGGGCGATTTTACCGTCACTCTGCGCATAGGTTATCCCTGGGAGCAGGCGATGGAAAGTGACGATGTTGCCGATACGCTGAATTATGCCGCCGTCTATGAACTGGTGAAAAGGGAGATGGCGGTGCCCTCAAAGCTGCTGGAACATGTGGCAGGACGTATTGTCCGTTCATTGATGCATACGTTTCCTGCCATTTCCTCTATCGACCTTTGGCTGACGAAGGTGACCCCTCCGATGGGAGCCGACAGCGAGGGCGCGGGAGTGGAGATACATTTAATAAATGATAAAACCGACTGACGTTTGAGGAGTTTTTAACAGAAAAGCAGTACCTTTGCACCGATGTTACGAAGAAGATTGTTGATTGCCATAGGATTGCTCTTGTGTGTCGTACTGTCTACCGACGGTGCGACAAAGCGGTTTAAACTGTGCATTGATGCCGGACATGGCGGTAATGATGCGGGGGCTATTGGTAAGATTTCAAAGGAGAAGACGCTTACGCTGCGCTATGCGTTGGCCTTCGGGCGCATGATTGAGCAGAACTGTCCCGACGTGCAGGTAATCTATACCCGCAAAACCGACCGGTTTGTTGAGTTGTGGCAGCGTGCCGAGATAGCCAATAAGGCAAAGGCCGACCTTTTTGTCTCCGTTCATATCAACGCTCTGCCCAAAGGCCATGTTGCCCGAGGGTATCAGACTTATACCTTGGGTAGAAGCCGTCGCGACGGCAACAAACAAGGCTATATAGAGAATCTGGAGGTGGCTAAGCGTGAGAACTCCGTCATCCTTTACGAGAAAGACTATCAGCAGCATTATGAGGGGTTCGACCCCAATTCTCCGGAGAGTAACATCCTCTTTGAACTTGTGCAGGATAAAAATCTGGAGAACAGCATCCAGCTGGCAAAGTTCATGCAGAAGAACATCTGTGCGGCTACCGGGCGTCAGGATAAAGGTGTGTATCAGGACAATTTGGCCGTACTGCGACTGACGTCGATGCCTGCCTGCCTGATGGAACTGGGTTTTATCTCTACAGCCGATGAGGAGCAGTACCTGAACTCCGACCGAGCCTTGCAGCAGTTTACTCTAGGATTCTACAATGCCTTCGTGGCTTATAAGAATAAGGTGGCACCAGGCATCAGCGTGCCCTACAAGCCAGCTGCCGAGATTCCCGTGGAGCAGAAGCCACAACCGGCAAAGGAAACCGCAGTGCCGGAAACACCGGCATCTCAGGAAGTACTGGAAACTCAGGATAATCTGGCATCTCCAGAAAAACGGGATATTCCGGCAACTCCTGAAAATCCGTCTGCTGCAGAGAAAATGCCGTCTACAGCTCCTGTTTTTAAGGTGCAGATCCTAGCCAGCGCCACTCCGTTGAAGACTGGCAATAGTCAATTTAAAGGACTTACCGACGTTTCGTCCTATCAAGAAGGCGGTATGTATAAGTATACGGTTGGCGCTTCGTCCGACTATCAGGAAATCTACCAGTTGCGCAAAAGCATTGTCAGTAAGTTCCCGCAGGCTTTCATTATTGCCTTCAGGGGCAGCGAGAAGATGGATGTCAACGAGGCCATTCGGGAGTATAAAAGTAAAAAGGTGAAAAAGTAAAAAAAGAACGCGATATGAAATTCTTTACAAAGGAAGTACAGATAGCCTTAGTGGCCATCGTTGGATTGGTGATTTTGTTCTTTGGTATGCAGTTCCTCAAGGGATTGAGTATGCTCTCCAACGGCAATACGTATATTGTGAAGTTTGACAACGTTACTGGACTGTCGGCTTCAAGCCCTGTCTATGTCAACGGTGTGAAGGTAGGTACCGTGGAGTCCATTGACTGTGACTATGCCCGTCCCGATCAGATTATAGCTTCCGTAGGGCTGGATGAGGAGCTGAAGCTGCCGCAGGGAACGACGGCCGAGATTGCCAGCGACCTGTTGGGCAATGTTAAACTCGAACTGCATCTGGGTGAGCGGTCGGCAGGACTGCTGGCTGACGGCGACACCATTATCGGAGGCATGCAGTCGGGACTGATGAGTAAGGCTGCCGGCATGTTGCCCCAGATACAGCAGATGCTGCCGAAGCTCGACTCCATATTGGCCAGTGTCAATGCGCTGCTGGCTGATCCGGCGCTGAGTCATTCGCTGCACAATATCGAGGGTATTACCGCCGGACTGTCGACCACGGCTGCCGAACTGAATACGCTGACGGTCAGCTTGAACCGCCAGTTGCCGAGCATCATGGGAAAGGCTGATGGTGTGATGGCCAATGCCGATACGTTAACCCGCAACCTGAACGATTTGGACCTTGCCGCTACAATGGCTAAGGTCGACCAGACCCTGAAGAATGTAGAGCAGATGACAGCTAAGCTGAACTCGAATGAGGGAACACTGGGACTGCTCATGCGTGACCCCGGTTTGTATAATAATCTGAACGCCACGATGATGCATGCCGATTCCCTGATGATTGACCTGAAGAGCCATCCAAAACGCTACGTCCACTTCTCGGTTTTCGGCAAAAAAGATAAGTAATTTTAATTTTGTCTAAATAAGTCATTTTCTGAAAAGCCGATAAGTGATTCTGTAAAGAGTTGATAATAAAGAAGTTGTATTTCTGCAAGACGATGGTTTGATGATAATTCGTGAAACATCTTAAGTTGCCAAGTCTTAGATAGTTACGTGAGAAACTTTTTGATGTACTATTTTTGTGGATTTGCATATTTCGGAAAAATGTACGACCTTTGCAGTCGGATTAAAAATCTCAAGAAGATAAACATTTTTATAAATAACTAAGAACGCCAGATGCAAAACAGACATAAGGCGCTGTGGGACAACTGCCTCCAACTCATACGGCAGAACGTCAACGAGCAGCAATATCAAACGTGGTTCGAGCCCATCGTCTTCGAGTCCTACTCGGAGGGCGACGCCACATTGCTGTTGCAGGTGCCCAGTGCTTATTTCTGTGAATATCTCGAGCAGCATTTCATCCGCCTGATGTATTGGGCGCTGATTAACAGCTTCAAGGCTAATGTTAAGCTTAACTACCGCATTGTTACCGATAAGGAGCATGATCTGAACCGTGTTGAGGAACAAGACAAGCCTGCCGATATTGACGTACCGGTCGCCAGCAGTCGTGCTAACCAGTCACCAACGCCGCTTGATGCTACTCCTAGCGACCTCAATCCGCAGCTCGACCTGCATAAGACGTTCCAGACGTTTATTGAGGGCGACTCCAATAAGTTGCCGCGCACGGTGGGACTCTCTATCGCCGAGCATCCCGGAAAGTCGACATTCAATCCTTTCTTTATATACGGTCCATCAGGTTGTGGAAAGACCCATCTCATCAATGCCATTGGTGTGCGCTGTAAGGAGGTCTATCCGCAAAAGCGCGTACTCTACGTGTCGGCCCGCCTCTTTCAGGTGCAGTTTACCGATTCTGTGCGTCGTAATACGACCAACGACTTCATCAATTTCTATCAGTCCATTGATGTGCTGATAGTGGATGATATTCAAGAGTGGGCTACGTCACCGAAGACTACCGACACGTTCTTCTACATCTTCGACCATCTGTTCCGTATGGGTAAGCAGATTATCCTGGCCAGTGACCGTCCGCCCGTGGACCTTGCCGGCGTGAAGGATCGCTTGTTGACACGTTTCTCTTGCGGACTTATCGCAGAGTTGGAGAAGCCCAATGTGCAGCTCTGTATTGATATCCTCAATGCCAAGTGTCGTCGTGACGGTCTGAAGATTCCTGCCGACGTTATCCAGTTTATTGCTGAAACGGCAAATGGTAGCGTACGCGATCTGGAGGGTGTTATCAACTCACTCATGGCCTACAGCATTGTTTATAACAGTGGTGTGGACATGCGACTGGCAGAGCGCGTCATCAAGCGTGCCGTGAAAGTTGACAACCATCCGTTGACGGTAGACGATATTCTGGAGAAGGTGTGTGGACATTACAACGTCCCCCAGCAGCATGTGTTCAGTAAGAGCCGCAAGCGCAACTACGTTCTGGTGCGACAGGTTTCCATGTACTTGGCACAGAAATACACCAAGATGCCTGCTTCGCGCATCGGCCAGCTTATCGGTGGCCGCGATCATTCAACAGTGCTCCATAGCTGTAGTACCGTTGAACAGCGCCTAAAGGTTGACAAGGCTTTCTCTGCTGAGATAAGCAGCATTGAGAATTCCTTCAAGCTGAAGAACTAATAACTCGCTTCTATAGCGAGTTTTTTTTGTTTTCTGTTGTGCTTTTGTGAAAAACAGAAACAAACTTACGAATGATTATTAAACTTCGGAGCCCTTTTTTCGTCAAATTGTAAAATTTTTGCAAAAGATGAAGAACGTTTTCCGTTTATGTGTCGTCCTGTTGTTGGCTGTGCAGGGCGCTAAGGCTGGCTCGCTTGACGATATCCGGCAGGCTTTGGAACAGTCATCCGTCAGTCAGGTACAGGAAAAGGTATATATACATACCGACAATCAGTGTTATTTCGTGGGCGATACACTTTGGTATAAGGCTTATGTGGTGAGGGCTGATAACTTGAAGCCGACGGATATGAGTCGTATTCTCTATGTGGAACTGCTGTCGCCCGACGGTTTGCTGGTGGAACGCCAGAATATCATTGTTGCCCCAGAGGGCCATACCTGCGGGCAGTTCGTCTTGCGCGATTCGCTTTATTCCGGTTATTACGAGTTGCGTGCCTATACCCGCTGGATGCTCAACTTCGGCGTCAGTGAGCATATGTACACCAAACAAGAAACGTGGTTGTTCTACAACCGTCAGATGGCGGAAGACTACTATCGTATATGGGACGGTCTCTATTCACGCGTGTTACCTATATATAGTAAGCCGGAGACTGCGGGCGACTACGATGCCCGAAGAATGTATCAGCGTCCGAAAACCCGTATACAGAAGCCGAAGAAGGAGGAACTCTTTGTAACATTCTTTCCAGAAGGAGGACATTTGGTGGAAGGACTGCAGAGTCGAGTGGCCTTCGAAGTAGTTGACCAGTTAGGTGAGGCGGTCGACATCAAGGGAACCCTCTTCCAGGGTGACCGGAAAGTTGGCGATGTCGCTACTTCGCACATGGGACGAGGTGTTTTTGAGGTAACTCCTGATGGCAAACGCATGAAGACGGAGTTTACCTGGCGCGGGAAGCAATATTCGTTTCATCTGCCCAAGGCCGAGAAGAGTGGGGTAGTGCTTACTCTTGACGGCGATCATGTAAAGATTGCCTCCAAGGGATTGCCGCCAACGGGACAATATGCCTATTCGGTGCTCTGCCGCGGTGTGCTGAAGCATTTCGAAGAGATGGCGTTAGCTGGCGATGCCACCATCAGTGTTTCTCTGCCGAAGGACAGTCTGCCCGTGGGTGTCAACAATCTGACCATATTTGATAACGATGGTCATATTCTGGCTGACCGCTTGTTTTTTGTCTCCAGTGTTCCCAGTAGTCCTAACAGTCCCATTGGCTTCATCACGCCCGTTGAGCCCATGAGTCCTACCAAGACTTATGAGCCTTATGAGCAGATCAGTGTCGATATGCAACTGCCGGTGCCCGAGACTACCTTCTCTATTTCCGTGCGTGATACCCGTACCGATGAGCCTACCTACAATGATGGTAACGTGATGACCGATTTGTTGCTGAGCAGTGAGTTGCGCGGTTTTATTGCCAAACCAGCCTACTATTTTGAAAGTAACGACGACCAGCACCGCCGTCACCTCGACTTATTGCTAATGGTGCAGGGTTGGCGCAAATATAACTGGGAGGAGTTGAACGATACAGCCCGGAAGATGCGCTATGAACCGGAGAAGACGATGACGGTTAGTGGTGCTGTCTATAAAATGCTGGGTATTCATAATGTGGAACCAGAGGAAATACCATCCTGGCAGAACAATATGGGTAGGGTAGGTACGAAGTCGCCTTCGGCCATTGTGGATGAAGACCCGTGGGCAGAGAAAGAGGAGTCTGGCTTGATTTCAACCGATGAGGTTGGAACAGGAGGAATGTCTCCCGATGATATTTCTTCTATTGAATACGGTAGTTTGTCGTATGCCAATGAAGAGTTTGGCGTCAATCACGGCGGACTGAAGCATGAGGTGATGGTGGAGGCTGAAATCATGATGGGCGACGAGATTGCCGGCGGTACACAGATGACGCAGGACGGCGGACGTTTCCAGTTTCAGATACCGCCTTTCTACGGTGCTACCTTCATGAACCTGAAAGCATATAAGGAGAAGGACTCGCTTAAGAAGTCTATGGCGTCGCGTAGCGATGCGTTGGTGTTCCGAGAGGATGCTTTTGCCGACTATTATGTGAAGCGCGATATGCCTTATCCTGTCTTTACCCATAAGTACAACTTCTATGAGAATCATGCTCCAGAGTGGGAGGTGACGATTGATGAAGACTCGCTGTCGGAACTGTCGATGGAGAACGACGTCCATCAGCTCGGCAATGTCAACGTACAGGGACGGCGCCGTGGTCGTAGGGCTGTTGACTGGAACAAACCCGCTTTTGTCCGTGATGCCTATGACCTGTATAACGACCTGACGGACTATGGTCTTTCGTTTGGTAAGTATGATATGCGTCAGTTCCCCTTGCAGGTGGCGAAGTTTGTTTTTGGTAATATGGGACTTCCCGTACACTTCAATGTGGATGGACGACTGAATGGACAGACCTATTGGCGTAACTACGACTTCACGGGGAATTTAAGTGAAGAAATGGCCGAGGCTGCCCAGAATAGGGAAAAGACACGTGCCGCTGCTGCTCTCTATAATAACCTGAAGCTCGGACGACTGCAGAATATCCGTATCTTCAGCGACTATGAGCCGCGCAATGAGGATTCCACGATGGTGCGCAGCATCTATTTGGCAGATGCTACGGTGGAGATGGAACCCATTGCCAACGATGGCGTACAGGTAGTTTATAGGGACCGTCATATCTACCTGCACGGTATGAATGAGCCGGCAGAGTTCTATCAGCCCGACTATAGTCGTCGTCCGCTTGGAGAGACTCCCGTTGACTATCGGCGCACCCTCTATTGGAACCCCAATGCGCGGAGCGATGAAAACGGCCGTTTTACTGCCACCTTTTATAATAATAGCAAGGAGACGCGCATCAAAATAAGCGCCGCCGGAGTTACCCCCGACGGCTGCCTGATGTATTCGAAGTAGTTTTTTAGAAAAATACCTTCTTGGTTTTTCCGCCCTCGCGGATGATGTTGAGGCCGGGTTTCAGGCTGTTGAGTTTTCTGCCTAGCAGGTCGAACACTTGTTTTGTTTGTTGTGGCTGAGTCGCAACAGACTGAACATTGTTCGTCAACTTGCCGTCGATGTAGTCGGGCAGGTAGTAACCGAGATGGGGTGGCTGGTTATAAGCAGTATTCTGCCAGGCAATACCCATGCGGTAGGTGTGGTCGTGCATCAGCGTTGGTACACGGTATTTAGAAGTTGTTGTAGTGGTGTAGATGTTCAGGGTTGCATTGTCTTTGGTACTCCACAGTATCACTTCCTCCCGCCAGTCGCCAAAGAGGTCAACCGACAGGCAAGGCGTAGACTTTGTACTATTGCACGATGACGGACTGCCGAGGTTTCCAATAGGTTTTCCATTGACTCCGAGTGTCGAACCATTGTATTTTGAGATAGTGGTGCCGTCGAGCAGTTCATCCTGCAAGTCCCCGTCCCAGTAGATGCGGAAGTTCATGGAAGGTTTACTGGTGCCCACTTCTTTGCTTGTCTGAACATTGAATGGATTTTGGTTCCGTGAGCCGCTGTCAAAGCCACCGTAAGCAGACCAGAACTCATAACCTCTGCTGCCAGCTACAATGTCGGCAGCGCAGCCGCGTCCATTGTCTTGTCCGCTCTGTCCGCCCTTGGATATGATCTCGCCAGTGGCTGCATCATGAATATCCCACGCGTATGTACCTTTCTCTTCATGCACGTCAAATACTTCCAGTCCGGGACGGTCAGGGGCGAGGTCGCCCAAATGAATGGCATCACCGTGTCCGAAGCCTGTGCCGTAGAGCAAACGGCCATCGTGGTCACAGCCTGCTGCTCCCCAGATAATCTCATCGCTGCCGTCACCGTCGACGTCAGCTATGCTCATGTTATGATTACCGTTCTGCATCATGGTTCCACTACCGCTACCGCTGGTTGGCTTACAGCCGCTATAGTTCTTTATTGATGCTTTGCCGTTGGCGTCCCAGGTGGTTACGCTGTAGCTGCTTGTTGTTGTCGAAGCGTGAAGCCAGCGTGGGTGCAGTTGCTGTCCATCGAAATCCACCGCCCAGACGTAGGCATAGCTATAATAGCCGCGACAGAAAATACCGCTGGGTTTTTCTTCTGGGCCGTCCAAATAAGCGGTGGCAGCGAGGTAGCGTTCGCCTCGATTGCCGTAACTACCTTTGTCGCTCTTACCTGATCTTGAATCCCAGTTATAGGAACCTTCTGCCTCGCTTAATTCACATTTGGCATTGCGGTTGGGATAATAGGCGATGGTATGGATTGCTTCACCAGCTTCCCCATTGAATACCGTCAGGTACTCGTGACCGCCATTGATGCGACCAGAGCCTTCTGTTACCCAATCCTTGCTATTGTCGGCAATCTTAATCTTATCATCAGTAGCAGCCTTGTTCACGTAGTTTCCCTTACCGTCTTTCGAACCCGGAGCCGTCTTGCACATCATTTCCGCCTTTCCGTCACCGTCGTAGTCGTAGACCTGGAATTGCGTGTAATGGGCGCCGGCACGGATGTTCTTCCCTAAATCGACGCGCCAGAGAAGAGTTCCATCCAAACGGTAACAGTCGATGATAACGTTGCCTGTAACACCGTTATGTGAATTGTCCCTGGAATTCGAAGGGTCCCACTTCACAAACAATTCGTATTGCCCGTCGCCGTCCACATCGCCTACAGAGCAATCGTTGGGCGTGTAGGAATAATCCTGACCATCGGGATAGTTCTCCTCCACCTTCACTTTGTTAATGGTGTTGCTTGTCTTGTAAGGTTTCGTCTTGCCATCTGAAGGCCGCTGCAGTTTTACCTCCAGATAAATGTTCCCCCACGGCTTTATAGCCTTTGATGTCTCCGTAACCTCCCCGTTCACCTTTGTCACAATCTGGTATTCCGAGGTGGCTGAGCCGCCGTTGTCAGTGTAGTTGGTTACTTTAACATTCTCGGCAATGGTCTTGCCGTCGCGGATGATGTCGAAGAGTGTAGCGCTTTCACTGTCGCTGCCTAAGAAACGCCATGAGACGAAGTTCTTAGTGGCTGACATGGGTATAGCGACGAGTCCGCGGTCCAGCTTCTCCATCTGGCTGATGGGGGTAATCTGTGCAGAAGCAGCCATAGTGGTAGCCGTCAGCAGTGCTATAAGTAATAGTTTCTTCATGATTTGTTCAGTTATTAGTTTGTAATTTGTGTGCAAAGATACAATTATTCAAACTATTACAGAAGTAAAAATCAAAAATTGCAGGAAGAAAATCGCAGATTGATGGTGTAATGGCGGTAAAAGTTCGTACCTTTGCAGCCATAAAACAATAAGATAACTAATAACTAAGGCAAATGAGAAGATTATTATTGGTGCTCCTTCTGGGGCTAATGACCATCGGTGCCAGCGCTCAGCGCGTCATCGACAAGTTGGATCGTGGACTCGTGGCTGTTCCTCAAGGTGACAAGACGGGACAGGATTCCCGTTTTGGTATGACGGGTTCGGGTATCTTCGTTTCATGGAGAATTTTGCCCACAGAGTATTATGACACGAAGTACAACCTCTATCGAGGCAGTACGAAGATTGCCAGCGATCTTACGGTTTCAAATTTCCAGGACAATAGCGGAACTAAGAGCAGTATCTATAAGGTGGTGCCTGTGGTGAAGGGAGTTGAGAAAATGGAACTGGCTGCTGAGTGCAAACCTTGGAACCACCAGTATTGGGAAATTCCCGTCAAGCCGGTGGTGAACCGTAATGGTGCCACTGTCGAAGCCTATTCTCTGAACGACTGCTCGGTGGCCGATGTTGACGGTGACGGTCAGATGGAGTTTGTCGTCAAGCGCCGCAATGACTCTGGCAACCTGCGCTTGGCATCCAACAAAACTGACTTCAACCTGCATGAGTGCTATAAAATGGACGGCACCCGCCTGTGGTGGATAGACATGGGACCTAACCTTATGTCCGGTCCAGATGAGCAATTCGACCTTGTTCTTTATGACTGGGATCAGGATGGCAAGGCAGAAGGCATTATGCGCGGTTCCGACAATATGATTATCCACACGGCTACGGGCAAGACCATTAAGATTGGCAATATGTCAGCCGGTTTTGGCAGTGACCGCCCTGAGTATATGGGCGTTGGCAATGAGTACCTGCTTTATATCAATGGTGAGACGGGTGAGCCTTACGGTTGGGACGGCTCTGAGAATTGGACTCCTATGGCCTATCCGCTGCCGCAGTTTGAAAAGAACGAAAACTATGGCGACGCTGGTATATGGGGCGATCTTGGCCACCGCATGCAGAAACATTATTTCGGAGCTCCCTACTTTGACGGTCGCAACCCCAGCATTTTCTTGGGTCGTGGCTGCTATACGCGTCATAAGTTCTGCGCCCTTGATGTCAATCCTACTACTCATGAGCTGACGCAACGCTGGCGTTGGAACTGCTATGAAGGCAATTCTCCGTGGTTTGGTAACGGTTTCCACAACTTTGCCATCGGAGATGTCGATATGGACGGTCGTGACGAGATTATCTTCGGCTCCATGATGATAGACGATACCGGCTATGGATTGGCTACAACCGGTTATGGTCATGGCGATGCTGCTCATTGTAGCGACCTCGACCCCTACCGTTGGGGGCTGGAGCAGTTCGTCTGTCTGGAGGGACGTGACAAGCCGGGTGTTTGTTATACCAATGCTGCCTCGCAGACTGTCTATTATCAGAATGGTTCTGGCGGCGACAACGGACGTGCTATGGCCGGTAACTTCCAGAATACCTATCCTGGTGGCGTAGGACGTTCAGCTCAAGGCGGTCTGATTAGTCTTGCCAGCGACAAGGTGATTGAGGGCGACGCCCACATGAACGGAGACGACTATTGGAATATGCGCATTTACTGGGATGGTGACCTGCTCAGCGAGTTCATGGATTCTCCTGGTGCCCAAGAGCGGGCTCCAGTAGTTTACAAATATGCCGGTCATGCGGAGGTAGGCACGGGCCGTACCTATGCTAACGACCGTTGTTGGGGAGGTGAGGGTAACCTCAATAACTCCTCCAAGAATAACCCTAGTTTCCTCGGTGATATTCTCGGCGACTGGCGCGAGGAATTGGTTATTCGTCAGGGTAACAGCTCACTGCGTATCTATATATCCTCCTATCCTTCGCAGTGGGGCATTACCACCTTGTGGGCCGACCATCTCTATCGAAATGGTATGACTTGGCAGTCGGTGGGCTATAACCAGCCACCACATCCCAGCTTCTTCCTTGGTGAACTGGAGGAGATTACCAACTGTCCGCCGGCTCTGACGTTAGAGGGTCGGACAGAGGTTCAGAATGGTGGCTCTATTACCACAACCGACGACCACCTTCTGGTATCTGGCTATGAGGACAAGACCATTGCTGTGCAGGACGGTGCTTCACCTTATATATTAACAGTCAATGCTCCTGCCTGGGTGAAGGGCAGTGGCGGTACCCCCGATGAATCGGGCGCTATCTTTGCCAATGCATCGACTCCCAAGCAGCCCGAGCGTACCATCATCAGTTATAAGACAAAGCTTACTGGCGGTGCTTTCTCGGGAGCTACCCGTTTGGTGAAACAGGGTGAGGGTGAGTTGGAACTGCCTAACGTAGTGGAGAAACATACTGGCGAGACCAATATATGGCAGGGCACGCTTCGGTTTGATGGTACGTTAGAGGCATCTCCCCTTTGGCTGAATCGTCACACAACGCTCATCTCCGATGGCGGTAAGTTCCTGGGCGGCATAAAGGCCGACTATAACGCTACCATCTATCCTGGCGGTCAGGATAAGGTAGGTGCTATCACGGCTTCAACACTTTCGCTGGGCTTTGGCTCTCGCATCGTGTTGGATGCCAGCAACGGAAAGGTCGACCAGATTAACGCCAGCGTCCTGACGATTGAGGTCAAGACGGCTCCAGTTTGGAAGAACTATGGTCCGCGCTATAAGTCCCCCATTCTGCAGATCAATGCTTTAGAGACCTTGGCTTCCGGAACCTATGAACTGGGTACTATCGGTAGTGTGACAGGCAATATCTCCGACCTGCTGCTTGAGGGAATCGACAATACCGTCAAGGCTTCTCTCAAGTATGAAGACGGTAAACTGTTGCTTGTTATAGAAGGAATGCGTTCCGCTGGTTTGGTGACTTGGAACGGAACTTCGTCTAATAACACATGGCAGCAGGCTGTATCCACAAACTTCCTTGCAGATGATAAGGAAACCGAACAAGTATTCGGTGACGATGTTGTGTTCAACGATAACGCTGTAGCTACTACGTTGACGATTAAAGGCTCCGTCAGCCCCAAGTCGGTAACCTTCGACAACGAGACAAAGAACTATACCCTGAGCGGCGACAGTATTGTTGGCGGAGGCCCCATCACTAAGAATGGCAAGGGCACGGTTACCCTTAACAACTGGAACCATACGGGTGCCACCACTATTAATAAAGGTATTCTTGTTGTTGGTATGTTGGCCAACACTAAGGGACAGGACTGGGGCGCACTTGGTAATGCCTCGCAGCCCATCTATGTGAACGATGGCGCTACTCTGCGCACCAATGGTACCATCATCACTGATCAGGTGCTGAATATCAGCGGAGAGGCAACAGTCGATGTGCCTTCTGGCAAGAGCATCATCTTCAACAAGGGCATCAAGGGTCCTGGCGCTACACTCGTCAAGAGCGGTGCGGGCTCTATGGAGCTGGGTACTCAGCTGAATACCTTCCCTAAACTGATTATTAAGGCGGGAACGGTTGTCTCCAATCATTCGTCGTTCAACGACAGATTGCCCAAGACAGTAGAATTTGATAACGGTGTGGTCTGGGGTGCCAATGAGGGCGGCACTGCCGGAAATGTGGCTAATAGCACTAACTTTATAGTTCCCAAGGGCAAGACAGGTACTTTCTATGGTTCTTACAGCGGCACTCATACAGGTACGCTTACCGGCGAAGGAACGTTCAATGCCTATACTGGTGGTGTACGCTGCTATTGGAAGGGTGACTGGAGTGCTTTCACGGGCGTTGTCTATGCCGGCAAGCAGAACCGGCAGAACAAGCCTTCATACGATCCGGTGTTCTCTTACTACAATAACAAAGGTCTGCCCAATGCCACACTGAACGTCAGGGCCGAGGTGACGGTAAGTAATACTGGCCCCAAGAATGGTGACTCTTCTTTCGATATTCCTGTAGGCGCAGTGGCAGGCTCGGGTACCTTGGCAGGTAATGGCACTTGGATCTTAGGAACCAAGAATACAGACTTTTCTATTGGTACGCTGACTGTCAATGCCAAGGTTGAGAAACGCGGAACAGGCAAGATGAGCATGACTGCCGGTAAGATGAACGGTGCACTGACGGTGTCGGAAGGTACGGTGGCCTTCAACGATCCCCAGTTTACCACTCTCCTCCACGGCACGGCTGCTACTACCGTTAGAAACGGTGGTCGTATAGTCGGTCAGGGACTGCTCAATGCGCTGACGCTTCTGAAGGGCTCAGAGCTTATTCCTTGCGGTTCTTCTTATTTGGAAACCTCGCCGGGTACCATCAAGTGCAATGGTACTGTCTCTGTCAATGAGGGGGCTGTAATCAACTTCCTGGTTAATTCGTCCAAAAACTCTACTTTGCAGGCGAAGACCCTGACTATGAACGGTACGGTAAAAGTTTCAATCGTGGCTGAACGTGGATTGAAGGCTGGCGACGAACTGAAGTTGTGGACGGTAAGCGGTACTTTCTCCGGCACTCCGAAGTTTGATCTTCCTGCCGATTATGTCTGGGATACCAGCCGCATCAATGAGGGTGTGCTTGTCGTGAAGGACATCGATACTGGTATTTCGACAGCTCTTGCCGACAAGGATGCTTGCAATGTCTACGACCTGCGCGGCCACTTGGTAAGCCGTCAGGCTACTGCCACCAGTACCGAAGGCCTTGCTTCTGGTGTATATCTCCGTGGTGGCCGTAAGGTGATTGTGAAGTAATTTCGTTGTCATAAACCATGCTGCAGCCGTCGTTCCGTATTGGGACGACGGCTGTTGTTATAGGGGAAGTGGTTCAAAAAACGTAGTAAAAACGCAAAAATTATTGGTTTGATTTCTTGCGTTATACCAAGAAAAGCGCTACCTTTGCACCCGACTACAACAATTCTTTGAAGATTATCTTACTTAATTAATAACTAAAAAACAAACAATTTATGAAGAAAAGACTACTTATGATGGCTTTGACCATGGTGACAGGAGTAGGCGCTTTTGCTTACAATGCAGGCGATTACATCTACACAATGACGGCCAAGTACAAAGCAATTGAGAACAATCTCGTTCAGAACGGTGCCTTCAGTGAGGGTGTCGGTGGTTTGGAAGGTTGGACCAATGAGGCTGGTGGCGAACTGAACAGTGCTGCCTGGGAAGTAACAACCAATGCTAAGGACGGCTTGGCCGCCCTCAGTAGCGTCAGCGCTGCTGCCGATGGTGAGAATGTAGGTGTGATGAGAGCTTGGACAGGTATGTCGGGTATCTACACCATCTCTTTCTGGATTAAGGCTAACGAGGCTACCGTTAGTGCTGTTACGGCTGGAAATACCAACTACATTGACTTCTTCGTGAATGCTACCGGTGTTGCCGATAAGACAGATTCTCGTCAGGTGGCAGAGGCTTTCAGCTTCAACAATGAGTGGACACAGGTTGTCGACACCGTTGAAATGCACGAGGGCGACTATCTGGTGTTTGTTGCTTCAAAGGTTTCTGAAGGTACACAGATGACCGACTTCCAAATTAATAAGGTGAATTCGGTATACGATACCCGTGTCGTTGATCGTTTGATTGCTTATGCTGAGAAGCTGTTGGCTGAGCCTGACCTGCCCGAAGGTAAGGACGAATTTGGCGCTTTGATCGGTATGATGAAGGATGCCGTTCAGGATCCTGCTCAGAATGAGAGTGCGGCAGCTATGGAGGCACTGGTTGAACAGTTCAACGGCGTATTCGATGAGTACATGAATTCTAACGGTGGTAACATGAACGCAGGCGACTGGTCAACCGTTCCGTCGTACAACTGGAATAATATCAACAACAATAACTTCTGTGGAAGCTATTGGACTATTGGCGACCGTTGGGGATTCTCTTCAATGGGTGTTGATAGAGGTAAGAAGTGGAATGATGCAGGTGCTGAGTATGTTGGTTACTTGGAGCGTCCTGAGAATGACGGTTTCGTAGCTACTGCTGGTATCCAGCGCGGCCAGAATCAAGAAGGTACGGTTCGTGGCGTGAAGGTGAAGAACGATCTTTGGGAGCCTGGTAAGTATTTCTTTGCCATCGAGGCACAGGCCGTGAATGCTGCAACCACTGGTGGTGACGCTAACGGATGGAAGTACGGATCAGACCATGTTACCCGCGTTTGGGAAGGTCCTTCTATGTTCATTGGCTCTGATACGCTGGTCATGCGTCCTGCTACTGAGGCCGAGATAGAGGCTGCTAATCCCCACTACCGTTATCAGGAAACACCTGATACATTGAATGGATACTACTGGAAGCGTTACTATATGATTGGTGAGGTGAAAGCTGGTGAGACAGTTGAAGCCGGTTTCCTGTTCCCACCGTATTCTACTGGTGGTTTCAAGGTGAGCGTTCGTAACCCCGAGTTCCGTATGATTGGTAAGACGGAGACTCAGCTGAAATATGAGGAAGCCGTTAAGAAGGTTATTGTTCAGCAGACTGAGTTGAAGAATCGTCTGACTAATTATCCAGCCGATGTGGCTGACTATAATTGGGAGAAGGATTCTTTGGACCGTGCCATTGCTAATGCTCAGCCCGTACTTGATGGTTCGTACGCAAAGGTTGACGCAGAGGGCAACTGCTCTGTAGCTGTGAGTGCTGAAGGTGTTGACGAACTGGCTGCTTTGGAGAGTGAGCTTCTTGCTCATGTAAATGCAATGAATAGTGCCAAGAACTGGATTGTTAACAGTAACAAGCCTGTCGCTACGCTGAAGGAGAGCATCGCTTCTGCCACAGCTATTCTGAATGATGAGGTAAATAAGAATGCAGATGCTACGGCCCGTGCCGACTTCGATGCTGCCATTAAGAGTGGTCAGGCTCTCGTTGACAATATCTCTGCTGTTAATCAGAGCGAGGAGTTCAATGCTGCTATTGCTAATATTTCCGATACTCAGCTGAAGTTCACGGCTTCTACCGCTAGCAAGACTAATCCTTCTGAACAGGCTGTTATCAACCCGTTCTTCGCCATCAATAGGGGACAGAAGTCACGCGTTGCTGAAGGTTGGACCATCACTGGCCAGACTGACAACGGTACTTGGAAGTTCGAATCAGGCTTAGTCGGTTTCGAGAATAAGACCCTTATCCGCTTCGACCGTGGTAACACAGCTTACTCTCAGAACAAGGTTCAGCAGACCATTAAGGTAACATTCCCTGGTACTTACGAGTTTGTTTGCCAGGCTTATGCCTACAATAATGCCAAGTCAAAGAACGACCTGCTCTTTGATGCTGAGACTGGTGAGCCCAAGTCTGGTTGCCGTGTATTCTTCGGACTCGACGGTGCTCCCGACTCTCTGACTGTTGTTACCGACTCTGTTTGGAACCAGAACGCTCAGGAATTGCAGGCTGTGGCCAGCGAAAACAGAAACGGTAACGTTTATACAAATAGCGACAATACTTCTTATCAGTATTCTTGCCCGTGGCCTGATACCTATGTCATCACTTACGACAAGAAGACTGAGGGTGAGGAAGTGCTGGAGTTCGGCTTCGACACGATGGATAATGGTAAACCTACTGGTACTGGTGCTTGTAACGCAGGTTTCGGTGGCGTACACGTTCGCTACTGCGGTCCTACCGACGCTTATGTGACTGGCATTTATGAAAAGCCCGTTGAATTGCTGACAGCTCCCAATGCTGTCTACACCATCGGTGGTATCATGGTACAGAGTGCGAACCTGAAGCCCGGTATGTACATCAAGGACGGTAAGGTATTCGTAGTTAAATAAACTTTACAAAATTCTCTATAGGACGGGGGCGCTCAGCGTCCCCGTTTTTTATGCTGAAAATTTGCTCCGGGCAGACGGAAAGTTTACCCGGAGTAAACTTGGGGTTTATCCGGACTAAACTCGGAGTTTACCCGGACTAAACTTTTTAAGGGGTCAAATGCCTCCAAACGGCTGGTTTTGCGCAGGAGCTGTTTTTGTTTGAAGAAAGCTTAGCTTATTTTGAATTTTGTTTACACTTTGAGCCCCTCGCGCAGGCGTAATACCAAAAATATGGGGGGAAATGTCAATATTTGTAGATTATTTTTTTGTGTAATTCACATTTATTGCGTATTTTTGCACCTTGAATTAGCATATCCGCTAAGAAATGACTGAAGACAAATCAAACAATATTAAATATTAACTAATAACAATTTATGAAGAAATTCTTTTTCTGTGTCTCTCTCGTATTGACGGGATTGATGTCTGGCTGTATCGACAAGAACGAGCCAGTAGATGCAGACTCGAAGCCTGACTGGCTTGGCGGAAGCATCTATCAGGAATTGAGGAACCCCGACCAGTCGCGGCTGACGGGCACCTTCAACACCTATTTGCGGCTGGTTGACGACCTGAAGTTGTCGGAAACCCTCGACCGCACGGGTTCTAAGACGGTGTTCCCTGCCAACGACGCGGCTTTCGAACGGTTCTTCCAATCGAATGATTGGGGCGTTAGGAGTTATGACGACCTGACTGACGCTCAGAAGAAGTTGTTGCTTTACAACTCGATGCTTGACAATGCCTTGCTGCTGAACATGCTGTCGAACCGTAGCAACACCACCGATGCCAGTAACCCCACTACCGAGAAAGGTATGGCTATGAAGCATCAGACAAATGCTAACGTCATCGACTCGGTACAGTACCTGGTGAAGGGCAGCGACATGCCTCAGAACAACAAGTACTGGGACAAGTATCGCGACAAGGGTATCCACCTGGTAAGCGACGACTCCCGTTCGATGATGGTTCACTTCACTCGTGAGCACATGCTGACGAACGGTATTACCACCAGCGGCGAGAACAGCGACTTCGCTATTCTGACGGGTACTCCCTATACCGAGGGAGTGGCCTACATCTTCGGTGACCGCATTATTCGTGGCGACATTACCTGTATGAACGGTTACGTCCACCAGATGGAGGATGTCATCGTGCCTCCCGGCAACATTGGACAGGTGCTCCGCAACGCGAAGGACACGAAGTATTTCAGCCGTATTCTCGACTATTTTGCTGTGCCTTACTATACTGCTGCCGTAACCAACGACTACAATGCGTGGGTGCGCCAGCAGACTGACAGCAAATATACTCAGATAGACAGTATCTTCCAGATTCGCTACCTGAGCAACCAGACTGGTCATAACATTACCAACGACCCCGACGGCAACTTGGTTTCAGGTTCGTCGGTACTGGCTTTCGATCCGGGATGGAACCAGTATAGCCCGTTGCAGTCGACGGCACAGGTGGATTACGCCCTCAACGACGTGGCCGCCATGTTTGTGCCTGTGGATGAGGCTATTGAACAATTCTTCGTCGAGGGTAACGGCGCCTATCTGATTGATATCTATGGTGACCGTCCGAACACGAAGGAGAACCTGGCCGAGAACCTTGACTCGCTGCAGTCGAGGCGCCCCGATATCCTGACCAACTTCATCAAGAACCTGATGAAGCCGTCGTTCATCAATACGGTGCCCAGCCGCTTCGAGGGTATCCAGAACGATGCGCAGATGAATATGGGTATGAACACGAGCCTGTTGCAGAAGAAGGAAAACGGTAAGTACGATATTGTGATGGCCAACAACGGCGTTATCTACAAGTTGAACCAGATGATCGCTCCAGACCGCTACCAGAGTGTCATGGGTCCGTCGTCTACCTATCTTGATATGCAGGTCATGAACTGGGCTGTTACCGACCCGGAGGCTCAGTCGTCGTCCAACAAGCTGAACGTAGGTTTCAGTTACTACCTGCTGGCTATGACTGCAAACTTCGGCTTCTTCATTCCCGACGACGAGGCCTTTGATAACTTCTATGTCGACCCGACCTCTTTGGGTCATCAGCAGCCTGAGGCGTTGAAATTCTACTACGATGCCACTACCCGCACCACGCTCCATTGCGACCGCTATGCCTATGATCCGGCAACGGGAACCGTTGGCGACCGCCTTGGCGAGGTGTCCATCTCGCGTGTGAAGTCGCTGCTCATCGATATTCTGAACTACCACACCGTTGTTTTGGGCGAGGGTGAGGTCATCGGTGAGGGTGGCAAGCACTATTATAAGACCAAGCACGGTGGCGAAATCTATGTGGAAGCCGGTACCCAAGGCACGAAAGTGTATGGTGGCCAGCAGATTGACAACAACTTCACGCCAGCAACCATTGAGGAGGTCTATAACCAGAAGAACGGTCGTGCCTACCGCATCGACCGTGCGCTGCAGCCTCCTGTGAATAGTGTGAGCAAGACGCTGAAGAGCGATTCGCGCTTCTCAGAGTTCTATAATGTATGTGCAGGTTTCTCTGCCAAGGACCTGCTGGCTTGGGCTGGCATCAGCGACTCTGTCAACTCGTTCGGTATCACCGCGCAAGATGCTTATATCATCTTCTCTTCCGACCGTGGAAGTGGCAAGAATGTGGTGGCCAACAGCTGTCTGGACGAGAACGTGAAGATGTTCAACACCTATAACTATACGCTCTACGCCCCCAACAACCAGGCTATGGAAATAGCCTATGGTGCTGGTCTGCCGCGTTGGGACGATATCGAGGCTATCTATACAAGATATACCGACCCCGATGGGGAGTATAGCGCCGACCAGATTGAGGCTGCCAAGGCTGAGGCCTATGCCAAGATCCGTGTTTTGCGCGACTTTGCCCGCTATCATTTCCAGAGTCTCTCCATGTATGCTGACAAGGGCTCGTTCGACACGCAGATTTGCCAGAGCCTGAGCCGCGACAACCTGGGTATCGCCATCGACCTGAAGGTGACCGGTTCCGACGACCGCATTACCGTTCAGGACGTGGCAGGTGTGACTCACGTGATTGATGCCACCGACGGCTCGAAGCTGGTGAACAAGATGGCACGCGACTATTGGTTCAACAGCTCACGCACCAGCGCTACCGAGATTTACACCTCGTCGTTCTGCGCCGTGCATGAGATTTCGGAGCCTTTCTATGTCTACGCCAACAAGAAGTTCAACGATGCCTGGAGCTCACGCGAGGCTATGGCCCGTTCGCTGAACGAATATAAGGAATTGAAGAAACAGAACAAACTCTAAAGGCCAAGTAATATGATGATAAAGAAATTATTGTTTACCACTCTGGCGAGCGTTATCAGCCTTTGTGCGATGGCCCAAGGAGTGCGTATATCGGGTACGCTGACCGACAATGAGGGCCCAGTCATGATGGGTAATGTTGTCGAGCGCGATGCCAACAACCGTATTGTGTCGGCTACACAGACCGACTTTAACGGTAACTTCTCTCTGCAAATCAAGAGCACCAAGAACAAGTTGGTGTTCTCGTATGTGGGAGATAAGACAAAGGTAATGAATATTGGCAGTCAGACTGTTTTCAAGGTGAAGCTCGACCCCGAGAACACCCAGCTGAAGGAAGTGGTGGTCAAGTCGAAGCGCACCAGTTCCGGTGGTCTGACCATTCCTAAGAAGGAGGTGGCTGTATCGCAGCAGTCGCTGAATATGGAAAACATTGAGGGTCTGGCATTTACATCAGCCGACGAAGCCCTTCAGGGTGAGATTGCCGGTCTGGATATCGTGTCGAACTCTGGTAACCTTGGTGCGGGTACGACGATGCGTCTGCGTGGTGTTACCACCATCAATGGCGATGCTAACCCGCTGATTGTCGTCGACGACAAGATCTTCGACAACCCCGACGAGAACTTCGACTTTGCCAATGCCGACGAGGAAGCTTACTCTTCGCTGCTGTCAGTCAACGTCGAGGATATTGCCAGCATCCAGGTGCTCAAGGACGCTGCTGCTACCGCTGTCTGGGGTTCGAGAGGTGCCAATGGTGTTATCCTCATCACCACCAAGCACGGTGCCCGCGGTAAGACGCGCGTGAACCTTTCTTATAAGTTCACGGGAACGTGGCAGCCCGACGGCTACACCCTGTTGAGCGGTGACGACTACACGATGATGATGAAGGAGGAGTTCTACAACCCCGCCCAGAAGTCAGACGCTACCACCAGCATCCGTGAGCTGAACTACGACCAGACATGGAGTGAATACGAGAATTGGAACAACAATACCGACTGGGTGGATGCCGTGAAGCAGTTTGGTGCCATGCACGACTACAACATGAACATCACCGGTGGTGGCCAGAAGGCGCAGTTCCGCATCTCTGCGGGCTACAAGCATCAGACGGGTTCTATCATCAAGCAGAAGTTCCAGCAGTTCACCACCCGCATGGTGTTGGACTACAACGTTTCTGACCGTATCCGCTTCTCTACGAACTTTGCCCTTACCTATTCGGGCAACGACCAGAACTATGACAATCTGCTGGGTATTGCCCAGAAGATTGCCCCGAATATGAGCATCTATCGTCAGGACGGCGACGGTAACGACACGGGTGAGTACTATATCATGAACCGTGCCGTGAGCGGTCTGACGCCCTACGACGGCAACTATTCTTCCTATGAGCTGTCAGCAGTTCGCGACTTGGGCAACCCCGTTGCCATTGCCAATGAGGCCTGGAAGAAGGATAAGACCTATCGTCTGACGCCTGACTTCACCATCAAGTACGAGCTGTTGGGCATTGAGCCTGAGACGAGCCGACTGACCTTCAATGGCCGTGTTGACTTCGATATCTACGCCCGCAGTAACCCCTCGTTCTTCCCCGCTTCGCTGAAGAATGTGACGTGGACGGATAACGAGTATAACCGCAGCTCAAACCTCGAGTCTAACCGTATCCGTATTGGTGGTCGTGCTGAACTGATTTTCACTCCCTATTTCAAGAATCAGGACTGGTCGGTCATGATGCTGGCCCGCTACGAGATGAGTACGCAGAAGTACAACCAGCAGACCATCACCACCAATCGTCTGGCCAGTGGCCTGACAGATCCTACCGTTTATGCAGACTATCAGAGCATTGGCAGCTCCAACAGCCGTGCCAATTCGCAGAACCTGCTCTATAACGGACACGTTTCTTATAAGGATGGTCGCTATAACCTGAGTGTCTCGCTCCGTGCCGATGGCGACTCGAAGTTCGGTCCCGAAAACAAATGGGCTGTGTTCCCTGGTGCCTCGTTACGCTATAACATCATCGACGAGCCGTTCTTCAAGCCCATTAAGGGCAACTGGATGTCGATGCTCGGTCTGCGTGCCTCTTGGGGTATCGTAGGTAGGGCACCCAGCTCAAACATTGGTTTCTATAATACCTATTCCACCTCATCCGGTGTCTACGGTAATGGCGGTACTACCATGACAACAGGTTCGCTCGACGGCTTGAAGCTCGACGACCTGCGCTGGGAGAAGACCACCTCTTATAACCTTGGTTTCAACCTCGGATTCCTGGACGACCGCATTGAGGTAGACTTCGACTACTATCATAAGGAGACGAAGGACCTGCTGATGTCAAATGTCCGCATTCCTTCAATGGTCGGTTACTCTACGGTTTCGTGGATGAACGTAGGCCGTATGGACAACGACGGTTGGGAAATGAACGTATCTGCCAAGAGGATTGTCAAGGTAGGTAAGTTCTCTGTGGATGCCAGCTTCAACATTGCCCAGAACTCGAACTTGCTGAAGGAAATGGACGACCGTGTGCTCGATGCCATTAACGGCGACTGGACAGCTACCAGTCGTGGTGCCTATGTGAACCGCGTACAGCTGAACAACTCGCTCGGCTCTATCTACGGCTTCCGTTACAAGGGCGTCTTCCAGTACTCTTACGACTACCTGGAGAACCTGCAGCGTGAGAATAATTGGGATGCCGCTACCTACGAGGCAGAGATCAACAAGCGCCTGGCAGCCGGACAGACCTTCCCCGTTACCCTCAACGAGGACGGAAAGGTGCTGATGGACAATCAGGGACATCCCCTGCATCTGGTTTACAACTACGTCAACAATAACGGAACGGGTTCGACGACCTATACCTATCAGGGTGGTGATGCCATCTATGAGGATATCAACCACGACGGTCAGATCAATGCCCTCGACATTGTCTACTTAGGCAACTCTCTGCCTAAGGTGAATGGTGGTTTCAACTTCACGTTCAAGTACGGACAGTGGAGCCTGAAGACCCGTTTCATGTATCGTTTCGGCAACAAGGTGGTGAACATTGCACGCATGAACCTGGAGCGTATGTTCGACACCAACAACCAGTGTGCTACCGTCAACTACCGTTGGCGTAAGGACGGTGACGTCACCCCGATACCCCGTGCTATGTACAACTCGGGCTATAACTATCAGGGTAGCGACCGTTTCGTAGAGGATGGCGGTTTCGTCCGCTTCCAGAACCTGCAGCTGGCCTACAACTTCACGAAGAAGCAGATCAAGAAGCTGGGCCTGAACCAGTTGCAGATTTATGGTTCGCTCAACAACCTGTTCCTCTGGACCAAGTACAGCGGTGTTGACCCTGAAGTGTCGCCTAAGGGCTATGGTGTGGCTGAGGATACCTCTCAGACCCCACGCTCTAAGCAGTTTACCGTTACCCTCAACGTTGGATTCTAATATGCTGAAGATTATGAAGACAAATATATATAATAAGGTAAAGAAAGCCACAAGGGGTATGTCCAACCTGCTCCTTATTCCCTTACTCCCTTTACTCCTGGGCTCCTGTGTCGATACCGTCATCCTGCCCGACGACAAGACCGTTGACGAGGACTTCTGGAAGTCCAAGTCAGACGTGCAGCTGATGGTCAATGGTGCCTATAAGTCAATGCTCAGTACCGATATCGTGAAGCGACTCATCGTTTGGGGTGACCTGCGTTCCGACGAGCTGCTGCCTGTGGTCAGCGTTCAGGGAAGTGCTGCCCAGCGTGTGCTGGAAGACCTCATCGAGATCAATACAGCCAACACACAATATGATAATGAGTTTGTTACATGGAATGCTTTCTATTCCGTCATCAACAATTGTAACCTGGTGCTGGCACGTGCAGCTGCCGTTATGAATGAAGACCCCTCATATACACAGGGTGACTATCTGGCTGACTGCTCGCAGATGCTGGCCTTGCGCTCCCTTTGCTACTTCTATCTGGTGCGTGCCTACCGTGACGTGCCTTACACCACGGAGGCCTATATGAACAGCAGCCAGAACATGGATATTCCGCAGTCGGATCCTGAGACGGTACTCCGCGCTTGTATCAAAGACTTGGAGCAGGCTGAGAAGAACGCTATCTCGCCTCTGGCTTATACCGACTGGCGCCGTGTGGGCTACTTTACCCGCGACGGTATCCAGGCTCTGCTGGCCGATATCTATCTGTGGTTGGGAAGTGTTAACCGTAATGCTGCCGACTATGCCAAGGCTGTTGAGTACTGCGATAAGGTGATTGCCTCCAAGAAGTCGCAGTTTGTGGCACGCCAGCGCAATGCCGTTGCTGCCACCCAGATGGAGTATCCCTTGGTGAAGGGCAACGAGATGTTCAACGACCTCTTTGTATCGCAGAATGGCGAGGAGAGTATCTTTGAACTGCAATACAACGGTACCAACAGCAATACGGCCGTTTGTGAGATGTTCAACAGTTATGCCAGTGGCCGTTCTACCGGCTACCTGCAGGCTCCTACCATCTTTGCCAAGAGCCAGGTTGTCTACACGACGACAGGTACCTCAGCCAACGACTACCGTGCTATCCAGAACACCTACAAGGCCAACGGCGACCAGCTCGACATCCGCAAGATGGTGGAGCAGGAGTCGCAGTACTTGAGCACGGCAACGGGTGATGCCAAGGCCGTTCCCCAGACACGCCGTGCCTATAGCTCCTATCGTCAGAACTATATCATCTATCGTCTTACTGACGTGATGTTGATGAAGGCTGAGGCCTTGATGGCTCAGGCTGCTGACGACGATGACGCTGCCCACTTGCAGCCCGCCTTCCACCTGGTGCAGGCCGTCAACTTGCGCTCGAAGGATGCTGAGAGCGACTCGCTGAAGTGGAACACCTATAAGAGCGGTAGGGCTTCGATAGAGAACCTGATCCTTGCCGAGCGTCTGCGTGAGCTGGCCTTTGAGGGCAAGCGCTGGTATGACCTGCTGCGCTTCAACTACCGTCACGCTGATGCCATGACCGACTACAAGTCGACCTTGTCTGCCATCGGTGAGCGTAAGGAGCCCTTTGTGCCGACCACTAACGATATGCTGCAGCTGATGGCCCGCAAATTGGGCAGTCAGGGTTCTGCCGTGTCTGCTAAGTTGGGTAACGAGGCAACGCTTTACATGCCTGTTCCTAAGACAGACTTAGAGGTGTGCCCTGTGCTGAAGCAGAACCCCGCTTACAGCACTGGCAATATTTATGAAAAGAACTATTAATGAAGGAGGACCAAGATATGACGAATAAAATCTTTCCATTTACACGACGGATTCTCGTGGCTGGCATTGGCGCATTGGCGCTCATGCTGACAACAGCCTGTAATCCTGAGCCCGATGAATCAGACCTCTACACCTTCACGGGTGAGACCATAGAGTCGTTCATCAAGAAAGACAGCACCCTGACATCGTTCAACTATGTCTTGTCGCAGGTAGGCTACGACCGTCTGATGTCCGCATACGGCATCTACACCTGCTTTGCTCCCACCAACGAGGGACTGAAGGCCTATTGCGATAGCCTGTATGACGACCCCGATGCTGCTGTTCCCCATAACGGTATGACGGAACGCTCGTTGCAGGGACTGACCCAGGAGCTCTGTCTGAACCTTGTGCGCTTCCACCTCTCGCCCAATGTCCGCACGGCAGTCAACCTGCTGACCAACCCCGAGGTGTCAACCCTGCTGGGTTATGAGTTTGCCGTAACGTTCGACTCTATTGGACGTCCGGTACTGGGCAACAAGGCTACCATCATCAGTTCCGATAACGAAACCACCAATGGTATCGTGCATATCGTGAACAACGTTATTCCGCGTATGGAGCAGCCCAGCGGCTATTATCTGGACCGCGCTGAGGAATACAAGATATTCAATGAGGCCCTGAAGGCTACTGGTCTGGTGGACTCTGTGACGAAGTTCAAGAAGAACGAGACGTTCAAGTTCACGCAGATAGCCCGTCAGAACTATTCTGGCAAACTCTCATCGGAGGAGACTTGCAAGGTGGGCTACACTATCTTTGCGGAAACTGACGAGGTGATGCGCAGGAATGGCATCAACAGTTTCGATGACTTGGTGAAGTATGCCAACGATGTCTATGGCAGTAGTGCCGACTGGTACGACTACGTCCGTGAGAATGGCATTTCCGTCAGCACGGGCAACGACTACACCGAGCGCAACAACGCGCTGAACATGTTTGTGTCCTACCACATCCTGAAGGCCAGTATGTCGGAAAACCAGCTGGTGTTCGAGCAGAACCAGAGTTCGTTCTGGAACTACTCGCCCGAGGCTGACCAGTATGACTACTACGAGACCATGCTGCCTCACACCATCATGAAGGTATGGATGCCTCATACGGAGAACCGTAACATCTACATCAACCGCTATCAGACCAACAACACGCTGACCAACGAGGTGGGAACGATGGGTACGAACCACGAAGTCATCCGCAAGGGCGTGAAGGTGAATCGCGGCAAGCAGATTGTGGCAGGTAATGCCTACATCATCTCTATCGACGATATGCTGGTCTACGACCGTCTGGTGCCCCGTGGCGTGCTCAATGAGCGTATGCGTGTCAACTGCACGTCGCTCTTCTACGAGCTGATCAACAACCGCTACCGTTACTGGTCTACTGGCGATGGCAACATCCCCAGCGGCTACGACACCTCGCGTCGCGGTTTGCCCAGCAACTACTTCGACAACATGGTGGTCTACGACGACGTGTTCTGTCTGGCTTACTGCCTGCGTGGCGCATGGCGCTGCTGGGAGGCCGACCAGGTACAGTTCTGGGGACGTTACGACGTGGCCTTCAAGCTGCCTCCCGTTCCCTCCGGAGTCTATGAGCTTCGTGTCGTCTATGCTCCTATGTCCTACGGCTCGTTCATGCAGTACTACATTGGCAAGTCTTCCAACGTTCAGTCGATGACCGCTATAGGCTTGCCCTTCGATGCTACCATTGCCGTTGAGGACCCCCGTATCGGTATGACCAACGCCAAGGAGGAGGATGACCAGGGTATTGAGTCCGATATTGCCATGCACAACCGCAGCTATATGCGTGGTCCCCACAGCTATTGCGGTCATGGTGAGAACGGCTATAGTGCCGACAACAGCGCCCGTACCGAGTACGGAACGGGTAGCTACACCATCCGTTATGTCTTAGGACGTACTGAGATCAAGCAGGGTGACGAGAACTGGTTGCGCATCAAGACCCTCAACCCCGACAATACTGACAACCCCGTTGGTCTCGACTTCGTGGAGCTTGTCCCAGTGAATGTGGTCGACAACCAGGAATACTCTGAGGACTGGTATTAATCTGACACTTAACATAAAAGAAGATGATCTATGAAAGTAAATAAGTATATAGGTATGACGATGATGGCAGCAGGATTGCTCGCTGCCGCATCGTGTACCGATTTCAGCGACTACAACGAGGCCATTACTGATGCCCAGCCTTCGGGCAATCAGACCTTGTGGGAGAATATCCGGCAGAACCAGCAGCTCAGCGAATTTGCCGCCCTCGTTCAGAAAGCCGGTTTTGACAAGGAACTGAGTCAGACTCAGTACTATACGGTGTGGGCACCCCTCAACGGCTCTTTCGACCTTGCTGCTCTGCAGCAGTTGGACAATAAGGCACTTCTGCAGCAGTTTGTCTACAACCATGTGGCTGCCTATGGCCATAACGCCAGCGGTGCCCTGAATGAGCGCGTTCACATGCTCAACGGCAAGTCCTACGACTTTACCGGGGCAGGAACCTACACCTTTGACGGAGTGAACGTGTCACTTCCTAATCAGCCGAGTAACAACGGTATCATGCATATCATGGATGGCGCTGCCGTGTATCACTCCAATCTCTATGACTTCCTGACTAACAATCAGCTCTCTGCTGGTAAGGGCGTCGACTCTCTGTGCAGCTACTTCCAGCGCTATGAGTATTCCTATCTCGATGAGAAAGCATCAGTAGTAGGTCCTATCGTCGACGGTGTGCAGACCTATATCGACTCCGTCATGGTGAAGGTCAATACGCTGACCGCCAGCCTGAATGCGAGGTTGGAGCAGGAGGATAGTTCCTATACCTTCCTGATGCCTACCAACGAGGTGTGGAACAAATCGTACGACCGCATCAAGGGTTACTTCAACTACATCCCCACCACCAAGGCACAGGCTTTCGTGGAATCGGGAGCATCGGTAAGCATTACTGAGACGTCCTATGACGTGGCCGATCCCGCTTATCTGTGCGACTCACTGACCAAGCTCAGCATCGTGGGCGACCTGATTTTCAGCAACAACGACGGCTACAACAAGTGGGTGGAGTCAACGCCTACCTATTTGGGTAGCGACACCTTGCGTGCTACTACATGGGACAAACTGTCGAACCCTAACGACATTCTTAATCCTGATTTCCTGCGCGAGAAGGTGCGTATGAGCAACGGCTATGGTCGCATCGTCGATAGCCTGGCCATCTATCCTTGGGAGTCGTATGCTCCCGAGTTCAGCTTCAGCACCCGCAACAACCTGGCGCGTGTAGCTACTGGTAACACCCACAACATGAACGTGGTGCTGCGGGGCTTCGAGAAATACGAGTTTGCCAAGGACGGTTCGCTGCGCTATGTGTGGGCTGAGCCTAATGGCGGTTATTCGAAACCCGAGATGGATATCTACCTGCCTAATGTGCAGAGCACTACCTATGACCTCTATTGCGTCTTTGTTCCCGAGCGTTTCGACAACCCTGGAAAGGAGAATTATCTGCCTAACCGCGTAATCTTCGAGCTGAACTACTGTGACGAGAAAGGAAACCTGCAGAACTATACCTTCCTGAACGAAACGGAAGAGAACATTGCAGCCTTCAATGAGTATATCGAACAGGTAAGAGCCACGGATCCTGCTGCTACACAGGCCGTTACCGATAACGCTACCAACCGCACTACTTTCCGCGGCTATTCCAACAACCCGTTGAAGGTGGATACGGTCTATATCGGACAGTTTACCTTCCCCGTTTCGTACTATGGCCTGGGCTCCAACAACGCAAAGATTTGCCCGAACATCAAGATTACTTCGCCTATGTCAGTGTTCAACAAGACGTTGATGGCTGCTTTTGGTCGTGACTTGCGTGTTGCCGCCATTCTTGCGAAGCCCTTGGAATACGTTGAATTTGAAGAATCAAACAAGAAATGAACATGAAGCGTACTATATTCAATATGATGCAGACCAGCAGCCTCAGGATTGTTGTCTGCGCGCTCACGTTGGGACTCTCTACGGCAGCTTTCGCCCAGTCGGAGGATGAGGAGGAAGAGGTAGAGACAAGCATCAAACAGCCTGACCGTTCCAAGATGAAGCAAGTGAACTATCCTACGATAACGCTCAAGGGCAAGGTCACCGACCAGGCTACGAAACAGCCGCTGGTGGGTATCCAGCTCCGCGCCTTGGGCTACGACCGCTATACGGCCATGACCGAGGAAGACGGTAGCTTTGTTATCAAGGTGCCTACCTTTGCCACCGCACTCTATGTCTTTGCTCCCGAGTATCTGGCGCAGCAGGTGGCCTTCACGGCTGGCGACAGCACCCAGGTGCTGCAGATCAAGATGCTGAGCGACAAGTTTGCCCCGATGTATGGCACTGGTGTGAACTATACGGCAGCCAAGACGGCCCAGATCAACCGTTTCGGGGTGACCGTCGACAATGAGATTGCCAACAAGCTCGGTGGCGATGTGCGCAGCATCCTGCGCTCGGCAGCTGTCGAGGGCGGTGCCTCCATGTTCATCCGCGGTTTGAACAGCATCACCAGCGATGCCCAGCCCCTGATTGTCATCGACGGTATTGAGCAGGACATGCAGCGCATGCGCACCTCGCTCCATAACGGACAGTTCAATAACATTCTGGCCAACATCTCGCCCGATGATATTGAGAAGGTGACGGTGCTGAAGAATGCTACCGCGCTTTATGGTGCCCGTGGTGCCAACGGCGTCATCCTGATCGACACCAAGCGTGGCCACTCCATGGCTACCCGTATCGATGCCAACATCTCTGCTGGCTATCAGCTCATTCCCCAGACGCTGACGATGATGGACGCTGCCCAGTATCGTGTCTATGCTACCGAGATGCTCGGAACGCCCGCCATGCAGCAGGCCATCGACCAGCAGATGAAGCTCCAGAACCTGCAGCAGCTGAAGTTCCAGTTCCTGAACGACGATCCTGAGAACTTCTACTATTACACCTATCATAATAATACCGACTGGAAGGACGAGGTCTATCGTAATGCCTTTACCCAGAACTACAGCATCAATGTGCAGGGTGGTGACGATATTGGTATGTACAACCTCTCCGTAGGCTATGTCAACGCAGAGAACACCGTTCGCGAGAGTGCCTTCGACCGTATGAACGTGCGTTTCAATACCGACATCTCCATTCTCTGGAACCTCTCTACCCGTTTCGACATCTCGATTGCCCGTACCAACAGCACCGTCTACGATGACGGTATGCCTGCCTCCTTTACCTCGGGCACCGTTTCTTCGCCTACGTCCCTGGCGCTCATCAAGTCGCCGCTGGTGGCTCCCTATCAGTACAACAAGCTCATCAATGGCGGTGCTGGTGGCTTTACCTCGCTGCTGTCCGACTATGACGAGCTCTATGCTGTGCTGGGCGACGAGTATGCACTGGCCAACCCCGTGGCATTGTTCGAGAATGCTGAGGGCGACAACAAGAACAAGGCTGAGAACACCTATTTCAATGTGCATGTGGCTCCCGAGTGGCAGTTTGCCAAGGACTTCAAGCTGACGGCTCACGTCAGCTATACCCTGAACCGCAATGCTCAGCGTTACTTCCGCCCCAACGTAGGTTTCCCCTCTTTCGAGGTCGAGGGCCTCGGACGTGTGGCTTCCATGGTAGGTTCCATGTATGCCAAGGAGCAGAACTTCTTGGCTGACGGTAGGGTAGAGAAGAAGCTCCAGATGGGTCCCCATACGCTGAACGCCTACGTGGGTGGACGCTACAACTACTTCTCGTTCGACAATAGCGACCTCAGCACCGAGTACCGTTCGCGTCAGAACGACAAGAACCCTGTGCTCAGCCTCGACGGCTATCCTGGTATCAATGGTGTAAGCGACGTGTGGAAGACCATCCAGTGGTATGCCAATGTCGACTACAACTACATGAACCGCTATTTCGCTACGTTGTCGCTGATGACCGAGGCCAACAGCCGTTTCGGTGAGAATGCCGATGGTCTGGGACTCTTCGGGGTGAAGTGGGCCGTGTTCCCCAGCGTCCAGTTAGGCTGGGTGCTCACCAACGAGGCCTGGTTCCCCCATACCCGTGGCATCAACTTCCTCCGCATCAATGCTGGCTACGATGTTAGCGGCAACGACGATATCTCCAACTACGCAGCACGTTCCAGTTTCTCGCAGGTAAAGTACGTGCCCCACGCTAACGGTTCACAGCTCACCAATATCGGTAACGACAAGATCCAGTGGGAAACCACCCATAAGTTCAACGTTGGTTTCGAGTCCATGCTGCTGAACAACCGTTTGGCCCTGAGCTTCGACTACTTCCTGCATAAGACCAACAACCTGCTGATGCTCAAGAGCTTCTCCAACCCCATTGGTGGTATCAACCGCTATTGGAGCAACGGAGGAAAGCTGGAGAACACTGGTTTCGAGGCTGCCTTCTCCTTCAAGCCCGTGGTGCTGAAGGACTGGCGCGTGGAACTGGGAGCTTCCGTAGGTCATTATAAGAATAAGGTGACCCAGCTGCCTGACGGCAACTACACCAGCAGCATCTATGGCAACGACAACATCCTTACGGCTGTTGGCAATCCCGTGGCCCTGTTCTATGGCTACAAGACCCTGGGCGTGTTCTCCAACGACGCTGAGGCCAAGGCTGCTGGCAAGGACGGTTACCTCTATATGGTCGACAATGCCGAGAAGCGCCACAACTTCGTGGCTGGCGACGTTCATTTCGAGGACCTCAACAACGACGGCATGATCGACGAGCACGACAAGACTGTGATTGGCGACCCCAACCCCGATGTCTATGGTAATATCTTCGCCACCGTCAACTGGAAGGACCTGACGCTGAGCGTTGGCTTCAACTACTCGTTGGGCAACGACGTCTATAACTACCAGCGCTCTATCCTTAACAGCGGTTCTACGTTCTTCAATCAGCAGGTGGCCGAGACGGGCCGCTGGCGCTATGAGGGACAGCAGGCTACGCTGCCGCGTGCCAACTATGGCGACCCCATGGGCAACAACCGCTTCAGCGACCGCTGGATAGAGGATGGCAGCTACCTGCGCATGAAGACTGTGAACCTTACCTATCAGGTGCCCATTCCTGGTTCTTGGACCTGGCTGCAGGGGCTCTCTGTATGGGTAGAGGCACAGAACCTGCTGACCTTCACGAAGTATCTGGGTACCGACCCCGAGTTCTCCATCAACAACAGCGTGTTCTATCAGGGCATTGACTGTGGCAACCTGGCTCAGGGACGCTCCTTCACTGCTGGTGTAAAGATTAACTTGTAAGGTCTACCCAAGCCCTCCCCAAGGGAGGGATGTGGTGTTAGACTTGAAACAAAGAATTATATTCATCAATAAACATATCACAATATGAATTACGTCATATATAGAAACATAAAAAGAACGGCTCGTAAGTGGCTCTTTTGTGCCTTGACATCCCTCCCTTTGGGAGGGCTTGGATGGGCTCTCACCTCATGCTCCGACATGCTGGATACTGAGAGTGAGCGCCAGGTGTTTGACCCTGAGCTCAACCAGAAGACCGACTCCATGTTCTATGCCTATGGCATTCTTCAGGCTATGCAGCAGGTTGCCGACCAGTATGTATTTCAGGGTGAGATGCGTGGCGATCTGGTGAAGACCACTGAGTATACCGACAGTATGCTGAGCCGTCTGGCTGACTTCTCAGCCACCACCACCAACCGCTACGACTCTGCCTACGCCTACTATCGCGTCATCAACAACTGCAACTACTATATCGCCCATCGCGACACCTCACTCTATACTGGTGCTACCAATGTGGTTATCAACGAGTATGCTGGGGTGAAGGCCATCCGTGCATGGGCCTACCTGCAGCTGGCGCGCAACTACGGCAAGGTGCCTTTCTTCACCGAGCCGCTGACCAAGATCTCGCAGATTGAGGACAACAGCTATCCTGAGCTCGACCTGGCTGGCATCGTCAGCCGTCTGGCTCCCGACCTGGAGCGCTATACTGGTTTCACTACTACCAACTTCGGTAACGTTGTCTTCGATGTGGGTTCGCCCAACAGCAGCAACTCCCAGAAGTCGGTGACCAGCCGTCTGCTCATGATTCCCGTCGACGTCATCCTGGGCGACCTCTATCTGGAGAACAACCAATATGGCGACGCTGCCCGTCATTACATTACCTACCTTACGCAGGTAGCCACCCAGAACAGCTCGGCCTATTTCTCTGACTATACCACAGGTCGTCGTGGGGGTAGGGGAGTTGTCGATAACGATCGTCCCAGCGACTGGGATCAGAGTAGCAATCAGGGCGTGAGCGTGGCCAATCCGTGGAGCAGCATCTTCACCGCCAACAACCCCACTGCCGATATCATCACCTATATCCCGATGGCTGTCAACCGCACCGTGGGCACCACTACCAACTTGCCCCTGGCCTTTGGCTACAACTACTATGCCACCGCCTCCGATGCCCAGATCAATGGTCTCTATGTCGACGAGGTGCAGATTGTGCCCAGCGACTCCTATCTGGCGCTGTCCGACTCTACCGACTACTATTATTACCCCGTTGCCACCAGCGGTCTTGCCCGTTCTGAGGTCAAGAGCGTGAAGCTGGGCGACCAGCGTCTGGCCAGTATCCTGCGTCAGGAGACCAAGGACGACGAGACGAAGACCTGGATCCGTAAGTACGAGAGCGCCAATATCGTGCTCTACCGCACTGCCACCGTGCTGCTCCACCTTGCTGAGGCGCTCAACCGTCTGGGCATGCCCGATGCAGCCTTCGCCATCCTCAAGGACGGCATTGGCCCCCAGCTGTTGGGCGACGATGCGAGCTACTACATGAGCGATGCCACTAAGCAGCTGCTGCAGACGGCCTATCCCTTGCTGTCGAGTACCAATATCTCGAAGTTTGACAGCGACAACAGGGACAATCCCAACCGCATTGGTATCCACATGCACGGTGCAGGTATGTGCCGCGACTACAATGGTCAGGACTATGTGGCCTCGCCTTACCGCTATGCCCCCGTGCTGGAGCAGAAGCTGCGCGAGATTTCCAACCAGTTCAACTAC
>JAEEGG010002019.1_pt1 | contig 53459 bp, 39 predicted proteins | sample 9134161 | NCBI WGS metagenome assembly JAEEGG01 (sample SAMN16246543, study PRJNA631951) | gut metagenome | biome: gut microbiome; feature: rumen; material: CR-attached | host: Bos | place: Iran: Karaj | collected 2018-10 | reverse complement strand
TTCTTCTTTGTAGCCTTTCTATGCTTGTATCCGCTTCAATTCAGAATGATTTTGCTTTTTCAATAACTTCAACGACCTTTTCCGAAGATATATTTCCTGTTATGAAATAAGGAACTGTTATTTGTTCAAGACCGGAAAGAGCTTCAAGTGCAAGTACATCATTGCCATTTTCATCTTTTGCAGAAATATCCAACACAAAATAATCCACATTACCTATATAAGGCTGTAACTTTATTACATCCGTCACACTTGTAAATTTCATATATTTAAAAACTTTTATGCCCAACGATACCGCCAATGCTTTACAAAATTCCGGAGTCTCGCTGCCATTCAACTGAACAATTTTTATTCCTGTTTTTTTAACAACTTTTGTTATAGTTTTACTGTCTTGATCTGCAAATATTCCTACAGCCAAAACAAAAGGAGGCAGTTTTTCGTTAACTTCTTTTAACAGTTTATCGGAAACTTTTTTAGGAGAATCTTTCACTAATTGAAAGCCTAAATAATCTGCTCCCAAATTTGTTGCATTCAATGCATCGTCATAATTTGTTATACCGCAAATTTTTACTTTTAACATTATATCCTCAAACGATTAAAATAAATCCCTAAACAATTCGGGATAATAAGCATTGTTACATCTATACTTCAAATTTTTGTTTTGCAGAAATTTCTATTTTCCGTAAACTTTTTTCGGATCAAAAACTTTTTTTCCTACAATTCTCGTATTTCCGGTAAAAGATAATTTTCTGTAAAAACAACTTCTGTAACCGGTATGACAAGCCGAACCGCCGACCTGAATAACTTTTAACAATATACAATCCGCATCACAATCGTAATAAATTTCTTTTACTTTTTGTATATTTCCCGATTCTTCACCTTTTATCCAAAATTTCTGTCTTGATCTGCTCCAATATGTTGCTTTTTTTGTTTTCAATGTTTTTTCAAATGATTCAGCATTCATATATGCAACCATCAAAATTGCACCGTCGTTATAATCTTGAACAACTGCCGGGATTAATCCGTTTTTGTCGAATTTCAATTGTTTTGTAATTTCCAACATATCTTCTTTCCCCCACAACTTCTTTTTATTTTTTATTTAAAGTTCTTATTGCTTCTTCCAACTTAAAATCTTCCGTATATAGTGCTTTACCTACGATTGCTCCCGTAACACCATACTTTTCAAGTTTTGCTATTTTTTTTACGTCATCTACGGTAGTTACTCCTCCGGAAGCTATAACATTCATTCCGCTTGTTTTTGCTATTTTCTTTAATCCGTCAATATTAGGTCCTTTCAACATTCCGTCTTTTGATATATCGGTGTAAATTATTTCCCTAACTCCCATATTTTTTAATTTTTCTATCATTTCTTCAGTCGTTACCGGTGTAATTTCTTTCCATCCGCCGATAGCAATTTTGCCTTCATAAACATCTAATGCAACTATAATTTTATCAGGACCGTATTTTTCTATTGCCTGTCTTACAATATCTGGATTATAAATAGCAACTGTTCCCAATATTGCATAAGATGCACCCAAAGTAAAAATATCGTTTATTCTCTTCATGTTCCTTATTCCGCCACCGACTTCAACCGGAATATCAACACTTAAACAAATATTTCCTATGATTTGGTTATTTGATTGATTCCCGGAAAAAGATCCGTCTAAATCAACAACATGTAATCTTTCAGCACCTTTTGCTTTCCAAAGTTTTGCCATAAACACGGGATCTTTTGAATAAATAGTTTCGTCTGCTATTTTTCCCTGTTTAAGCATCACGCAATTTCCTTGTCTTATGTCTACTGCAGGTATTATTATCATCTTATTTCATCCTTAAATAGAACCTTTTGTTGAAGGTATCTTATTTTTTATTTTTTTATTTATACTTATTGCTATTGCCAATGCTCTTCCGAATCCTTTAAAAATCGATTCTGCTATATGATGATTATTTCTCCCTTTCATCATTTTTATGTGAAGAGTTATTGCTGCATTATTAACAAAAGCAATAAAAAATTCTTGTATCAAATCGTAATTGAAACCTGTTTTTTGAAATTCTATTTTAGCTTCATAACTTAAAAACGGTCTTCCTGAAATATCAAGTGCAATATACGCTAAAGCTTCGTCCATAGGTAATAAAAAGTGACCGTATCTTACAATACCTTTTTTGTCTCCCAAGGCTTGTTTAAATACTTGCCCTAAAGTAATTCCCATATCTTCAACTAAATGATGATCGTCTATTTCCGTGTCACCTTTAGCCTTTATATTAAGATATACTCCGGCATGTGCAGAAAACAATGTAAGCATATGATCCATAAAAGGTATGGTTGTATTGATTGAAGATTTTTTATTTGAATCCAAATTCAATTCAATATCAACATCTGTTTCAAATGTTTTTCTGTGAATGTGTGCTTTTCTCATTTTTTCTCTCTAATTTAAATATTTTGTTTTTGGCGAATCTTTATCGTCTAAAACATTTCCCATGTCTTTAAATTTCAATATTCTATCTAACTTTTCCAATAAAATAACTTCATCTATGGAAAAATTTAATTGATCTTTTCCATCGGTAACTTTACTTACGGATTCCGTAAGCATATTTATAATAAGTTCTATTTCTCTTTCAGAAAGTTCTACTTTCATTATATCTTTCTTACCTCTATAGATTTTTTATGATTTACCAAACCTTCGGATTCTGCAAAATCTGCGATTTGTTTTTTTACAGAAGTTGTAACTTTTTTCAATTCAATATAACTGCTTCTTTTCATAAATGTCATAACTGAAAGCCCGCTCGAATATTTTGCGGATGCATTCGTAGGCAACACATGTGAAGGACCTGCCCAATAATCACCTACCGCCGTTGCCGTATTGTATCCCACAAAGATTGCTCCGGCATTATAAATTTCGGATACCGTTTGTTTTGCATTTTTTATTAAAAGTTCCAAATGTTCCGGAGCTATATCATTAACCATTTCTATAGCTCTTTTCGTATCCACATTATAAATCTTAACTTGATTTAACTTTTCTTTATCAAAATTTTTCTTTATATACTTTATTATTTCTTTTGAACTGCACAACAAATATACTTTTGCCATTGCATCGTGCTCGGCCTGTGCCAATAAATCATACAAAACATATTCTTTATCCGCACCGCTATCTGCAACAATTGCAACTTCGCTGGGACCTGCCAACGAATCTATTCCGACTTTACCGAAAACAAGTCTTTTTGCTTCATTAACATAAGCATTTCCCGGACCAACTATCATATTCACGGGTTTTATTGTTTTTGTTCCGTAAGCAAGAGTTGCAATTGCAACGGCTCCACCGATTGTGTATATTTCATTTATTCCGCAAAGTTTTGCTGCAAAAAGAACTTCTTTACTCATTTTTTTTGGAGGAGTCATCATAACTATTCTTTTAACACCGGCAACTTTAGCCGCAACGGCATTCATAATAACGGATGACGGATACGAAAATCTTCCTCCGGGAACATATATACCTACCGATTCTACAGGTCTATATATTTGTCCTACAGATTTTATACTATCGGTAAGTAACCATTGTTTTTTTATATTAGAATATTCTTTCTTATGAAAAGCCAAAACATTGGCATATGAAGTTTTTATTGCTTTTTTTAAATCAGCGGATACTTTTGTTATCGCTTCATTTATTTGCTTATCGGTAACCTTTAAATATTTTGCAGATTTAAAAGATACACCATCAAACTTCTTAAGATAGCTTATTACCGCACTATCTCCTTTCTCTCTTATATTTTTTATAATTTCCTGAACCGAATTTATTATATCTGTATTCATAGTTTTATAATTTTACCAAAAATAAAAAGAAATTACTAATAAAAAAATATTTCTTTCTTCATCTTTTAATGCTATAATATTCATCAAAAACACGGGAAAAAATCTATGAGATTTTTGTTTTTGTTATTAGATTTTATAGTTTTCTTTACACTTACAGCGATAATCATTACAATTCGTTCTGATGTCGCGTTAAATCCTACTGTATTTTTTTTAGAAAACTGCAAAGTGATGTTCCCGGTATTCATATTAAATATAATTCTTTTATTGATTTTTTCCTTTTACGATCTTAACCGAATTCACAAAGAACATTCAAATATTTTTATCGAAATATTTATATCGTTTATTATTTCTTTCATACTATCTGCGGCAGGAATATATTTCGGAGCAACTCTTTTTGAAGTTCCGACACCGAAAACAAACCTGTTATTAATTTTATTGATTTTCTATATTTATGTACTTTTATCAAGAGCTTTATACAGAAGTCTGCATTTTTCACAAATTAAAATTATTACTTTAGGAACAAGCCGAACTTTGAACAGATTAAAAGGAATATTAAAAAATACTAACAATTATGAAATCGTACAAGAGTTCAATAATATTTCCGATATTCCCAACAATTTAGATATAAAAAATATAGATTTGTTATTGGTATCCAATAACCTTCTTAATCAAGACTCAACAACAACAGAAATGATTTTCAATACCTTTATTTCAAAAGGAATCAAATGTTTAACGGATTTTTCTTTCTTTGAATATACATTCTCGAGATTATCAAAAGAATCTTTAGAAAATATGACTTGGTTAATAAACAATATAGATAACAGAAATCAAAATTCGACTTATTTTATTATTAAAAAACTTTTTGATATTTCATTTTCAATTTGTTTGTTTCCTGTTTTTTTACCAATAGGGATAATAATTTATCTTTTAATTCTTCTTATCGATAAACAAGACCCTATATTTTTTCAAAAAAGAGTCGGGCTTAAAGGTGTGCCTATACAGTTATGTAAATTCAGAACTTTTATAAACGGAACGGAAACTCCAACCAAATTAGGTAAAATTTTAAGGAAGTTTAGATTGGATGAAATACCTCAATTGATAAATATTTTAGACGGAAATCTTTCCGTTGTAGGACCGAGACCATTACAATTGGAAGACAATGAATTACTAAATAAAAACATTTCGGTTCATAAATTGAGAAACTTAGTAAAGCCGGGATTAACCGGATGGGCACAATTAAATTTTAAAGCACCCAGAAATTATTCTGCCGAACAACTTCCTACATTTGAAAATAATTTTCAAAGAAACATTTATTTCAGAGATGCTTTTGTGAGATTGGCTTATGATGTTTGGTATGTAAAAAACTCTTCGTTCTTATTGGATTTGGAAATAATGTTTAAAACCGCAAAAAGAGCATTTGTAAAAGATAAGAAACTTTCCAAATAAACTTCAAATAACTTTTTATTCAAGTTCGTATTTATTATAAACAACGGATATTAATTGGAATAAATAGTTATAAACTGTTATTATTTGCGGCTGCATATAAAAACTTATGCATTTCCACCAAAGCAAGAGTGTCTTGTTCGCAATATTTCAAAAGGTTTGTTTTAGTTTCTTTAACTTTTTCTTCGTCATATAAACCCATAGCCATATAAGCAAAGGCCGACAGTGCCAAACCTCCTTCACCTATTTCAAGTTCATTATAGTTCATTTGAGGAATCATAACCGGCAAAACTTTTTTTATAGATGTTCTTCCGTGAAATCGTTTATCATAGTAGTTCACTCTCAATATTGCTTCTAAATCCACTATTCTTTCTATTATTGCTTCGAATTGTTCTTCAAGTTCCGGACAAAGCAAAATAAGTTTTTCTATTATCTGCTTTTCCGCCGAAGAATAAGTAATAATGCTTCCCTGTGTGCCAAGAATTTCGACAAGCTGTTTGGCAATCCTTTTCCTGCAATCCTGTTTATGGTCTGCGATATATTCAAAATGATCTACAATATGTTCTATTCTGTCGCATTTATGTACCGAATACTGCGTTAAAACTTGAGTATGCGGAGCAATATTATTATATAACGGATATATAGTCATAACAGATTCAAAATCCAAATAATAACATGGGAATACTATTTTTTCGAGTTCTGTTTTTAAGTCCGGACTTATATATACTTTGTCGTTAATAACACAATCTTTTACAATTTTTTGCATTTGTGTAAGTTCAATATCTTCCGGTAAATTTTTAATATCATAAATTTTGTTTTCACATAACTTATCAAAAACAAGTTGTGAAAGTCTTGGCAGATCGAAGATATGGTATTCTATACCTTCCCCCGTGCATTGTTTAAAAAGCCCGCAATTTTTGCAAGGCATTTTAAGCTTTTTCTTTTTTGGAGTTTCGGCAAACAAAATATCTTTTACGGTGTCTAATAAAATAGAATAATCTTCAGCTCTCGTGAAAACATCAAAACTGCAATCAACTTTAGTAAAAAGTTCTTCTATCGAATTACCCAATCTGAAATCTTTTGATAATAAATAAAGAGTTGCTTTAGACAGCGAAGATATTGTTTTTGTCGCTATTAAACTTATATATGCAGTATCGGATATATATTTGTGTTTCCATTTATTTCCCGACTTAACTTCTATTATTTCCCACAAATTATTTTCCGTTCTGTGCAAAATATCCGCTTTTGCAACAAATCCGTTATATTCAAAAACAGGTTCAAAAATTGTTTTTACTGTTTTATCTTTTATTAAATCTTTTGTTTGTTGTAACGCTTCGTCGAACTTTCCTGAAACCTGAACTCCGTCTTTAAACAACAATTTTGCCATATTATGAATATTTTTTGCTTCCATTATTAAAAAATCATCTGTTAAAGAATTATCTTTGGGAACAAGACCTCTATACAAATGCCATGCATATACCGGGCATTCCAATGTTTTTAAAAAAAGATTTTTGTTAATTGATTTCATAACTATATGATATTAATACACTTAAAGAAGTGTATTGTTTTTTTCTTCTATTTGTCTTTTCTTCTTTTCCAAAGCTTCCAAAACGGAATAAGGAACTTTCATTTTTCCTATTAAAGGTGTTGCATTTTTGCCGTAAGCGCCATGGCAATCCGATCCACCGGTTGCAACTAAATTCATTTCATCGGCGATAGACAAAAACTTTTTTATTATATGTTGCGGATGACTGGTATGCCAAGCTTCTATTCCCATAAGTCCATCGTTGATCAGTCCTTTAAAAATATTTTTATTGCTGTAATGTCCGTAGTAAGGATGTGCCAAAACGGGAATTCCGCCTGCTCTTATAATAAGAGATATTGCATCCTTAGGGGAAAGATAATGTTTCGGAACATAAGCGGGTTTGTCAAGTCCCAAATATTTTTGAAATGCTTCAGATATCGAAGAAACATATTTCTTTTCAAGCAAAGCTTTTGCAAAATGAAGTCGTCCTATTACTTTGTCGCCCACACCAGAAATTAAACCTTCAGGGTCCAACTCAATATTTAAGTTTTTTAATTTTTCAAATATACCTTTTGCTCGTTGAATTCTTACTTTTTTAAACACTGCAAGAGCATCGTTAAAACTTTTAGATTTCCAATTTACATAATATCCCAAAATATGCATTTCTGTCTTTGTAACATTGTCCAATTCCGCCGACAATTCTATACCGGATATTATTTCGACTCCGTATTTTTTACCGGCCTCTACAGCTCTTTGAACACCATCAACCGTATCATGATCGGTAATACTTATTGCCGAAAGTCCTACTCTTGATGAATATTCAACAACCTGTTCAGGTGTAAAAATTCCGTCAGAAAAGCATGTGTGTATATGTAAATCAACAAAATATTCTTTTTGAGACATTTCTTACAACAACTCCGATGACAATGCGGCAAGAACACTTCTTTCACTCTTGGAAAACATTAAGTGTCCAAACACCGACTGTCCTTTAAATCTATCGACCAAATAAGTTAATCCGTTAGACGATGCATCCAAATAAGGGCTATCTATTTGGTACGGATCTCCGGTTAAAACAATTTTTGTTCCGTTGCCGGCTCTTGAAATAATTGTTTTTACTTCATGAGGAGTTAAATTTTGAGCATCATCTATTATTATGTATTGTTTAGGCAAAGATCTTCCTCTTATATATGTAAGAGAATCTACTTCTATCTGCCCTGATTCAAACAAATAATCTATTTTTTCATCGACTTTTGAATCTTCATGACCTTTATCCATAAGGAATTCAAGATTATCGTTTATTGCACCCATCCAAGAAGATAGTTTTTCTTCTTTTGTACCCGGCAAAAATCCGATATCTTTTCCCATGGGAATTATAGGTCTTGCAATATATAATCTTCTGAATTGTCTTTCTTCCACTGTTTTTTGAAGACCTGCCGCAAGAGCGAGCAAAGTTTTACCTGCACCCGGCAAACCGATTAACGTAACCAATGAAATGTCATCACATAATAAAAGTTCAAATGCAAATCTTTGTTCTATGTTTAATGGTTTTAATCCCCAAGGTTGAGAATTTATATGAAATAAAGGTTGAATAACTTTTTTTTCTGCCGAATACTTTCCCAAAGCACTTTTTGAAGAACCTGTTTCATCTTTCAAGTACACAAACTCATTAGCATAAAATTCAATGTTTTTAGGGACTTCAACTTTACCGTTTTTATAAAATTTATCTATTTTATCGGGTGAAATAATAATTTCTTTCCATCCTCTGTAAATTTCGTCTATTTTAACTTTTGATTTTTCATAATCTTGAGTTACAATATCTAAAATTTCGGCTTTTATTCTTAAATTGATATCTTTTGTTATAAATATAACGGTTTCGCCTTTTTGTTTAAGGTACAAAGCTATGGATAATATTTGATGATCTGATTTGGAAACAGTAAATTCTTCCGGAAAATCTACCTTATGAACCATCTCTATAACTAAAGTCCCGCCATTTTTTAAAGGAACACCTTGTGTTAATTTCCCTTTTGCTCTTAAATCGTCTAATCTTCTGGAAATTAATCTTGCCCCTCTGCCTCTTTCATCATTAAGCTTTTTAAAATTATCTAATTCCTCAATTACCGTTAAAGGAATAACAACTTTATTATCCTTAAAGGCAAACATTGAGTCAGGGTCATGCAACAAGACATTTGTATCCAAAACAAAAGACTTTATAGCCATAGTGTCCCCCTTTTATATGAACAACTTTTTTTATATTCTCACTACATATTATAATCAATTTATATTGAAAAATCAAATAATAATTAATCGTTACATATATAACAATATATTACCTTTTATTATTAAAAAATTTTTTTATTTTGTATAATACCAAGAAAATTATTCGGAGCTTTGTTATGGAAAAACTTATAAGAGAACATACAATATCAAATTACGAATGTAACAGAAATGAAACAATAAAAATAATAAGCATATTTCATTTATTACAAGATATGGCAGATGCTCATGCAGAAAAACTTAATGTAGGATATACTTTTTACAAACAAAATCATTTGACTTGGGTAGGAAGAGCTTATCACATAAAAATATTTTCTTTACCTAAAATTTTCGATAAAATAACTCTTGAAACTTGGCCATGTGCAAGAACGGCTCTTATTGCAACAAGAGATTTCCTTATAAAAGATGTTAACGGAAATGTTTTGATTGCAGCATCAAGCCAATGGGCAATGATAGACACAAAAAGAATGAGACCGATAAAATTTGATAGTTTTAATCTTACTTACGATGTTCTACCGGAAAGAGCTGTAGAATCCGAATTTACAAAAATACAATCACCTCAACAGATTGATTTTGAAAAACAAATACAAATAAGAGAAGATGATATCGACAGTAACGGACATGTGAACAATTGTGTTTACCCCATGTGGACAATGGAAACATTTACCCAACAATTTAAAAAAGATTATATTTTAGATGAAATGGAAATAAACTTTAAAAAACCGGTTTTTATACAAGATAATATAGTAACGGCAAAAGTTCAAAACAATTCCGAGACGGATTTTACAATTTCTATAGGAACGCCTGAAAAAGAGGCTGCACTTATAAAAGCAACTTTCAAGAAAAAAATCTAATGGACGGGATAATAGAGGAATAGAGATATTACAAAGCGGTTCTATAAGACTTTTTCAAATACAAAATCATCCATAACAAACCCATTACCGATATCCGCGACTTGTTCTCTTATTAAAACAAAACCTTTATGTTTATAAACAGCTATTGCATGTTTGTTATTTCTGTTCACGGTCAACCAAACGGATTTTAAATTTTTCACCTTCGCTAAATTTTCAATAAAATCAAATGTTTTAGAAGAAATTTGTTTCCCTCTATATTCTTTTAAAATATAAAGTTTACTTAAAAACATCTTACCGTTTTCTTCGTGAAGTCCGGTATATCCGGCAACATTATTATCTGTTTTTATTAAATAATATTTATATCCGTTATCATTTATAGCTTGTGACAATGCTTGAAAAGACTGAAACTTTTCTATCATATATTCAATTTGTTCCAAAGTTAAAATTTCTTTAAAAGCATCGTGCCAAACGACGTTTGCCGTATCTGCCAAAACTTTTATTTGTTCTTTTGTTATAACCTGTTCAAATGTTATATTCATTTATATATTCTCCGAAAAAGATTTTTTATGTATCCTTTTTGAAAGCCAAAATATGCTTATTCCTACAAGAATTAATGCAATTATACTTGAAAGAGCATAACTTAAATTAAAACCTATTTTTGCATTTAATATAAAAAGCATATCTATATAAACGAAAAGCAAGCCGGGCAGCAAAGTAATAAAATAATTCTTTTTATTCTTATATAAATATATTGTTGCGTAAAAAAATGTAGGTAAAACTATTAATTGATTAACGAACATAAAATATCTCCAAACAAGAGCAAATCCGTCCGGTTGAGATTTTACCAAATAAAGCAAAGAAATAACCGCACAAAATACGGGAATATTTATTAAAAACCTTCCGGTAACTTTTGTTTGTTTTATTTTGAGAGCATCGGATAAAGTTAATCTCAGTGCTCTTAGCGATGTATCCCCTGTCGTTATAGGTAACACAACTATTGCTATTATAACTATAAATGCTAAGTATGAAGGAACGAAATATTCGGTTATAATTTGTATTGCAGGAATTTGTCCTACAAATTTGTCAGGAACGATATTTAAGCTGTAAACCGTCATAGAGGCTGCCGCCCAAACCATAGCAATAAAAGACTCTACACACATCATTGCATAAAATACTTTTCTCCCCTCTTTTTCGTGTTTAACGGTTCTTGCGATTATTGTTGATTGTGTAGAATGAAAACCCGATAAAAGTCCGCAACTGACCGTCATAAAAAATATAGGAATTAAATAAAGTTTTTTAGGGTGCATATTAATATGGGCAAAATCTATTTCCTGTAAATTTACACCTTTTACAAAAAAGCCTACAACCAAGAGTAAAGTTCCTATAATTAAAATCAGTCCTAATATAGGATAAATATTGCCTATAATTTTATCTATTGAAAACATCGTGGAAAGCATATAATAAGCTATTATCAAGCCATAAATATATAGGATGGTATTATTCTTTAAAGAAAAATCGGCAACATTAAAAAATTTTGAAGCAATAAGGTCTCCCGATGTATAAACAAACACTACGGCAACAAGCAACATCATTATTGCAATTATTCCGAAAAATATATAATACCAACTTTTACCTAAATATTTTTGTATTAAACCTGTAACCTGCATACCATTATTTCTTATGGATATCATTCCCGCGGCATAGTCGTGAACTGCACCCATAAGAATACATCCCAAAGGTATTAAAAGAAAAGCTATAGGGCCAAACAATATTCCCTGTATTACCCCCACAATAGGTCCCATACCGGCAATACTTAAAAGTTGTATCATTTGGTTTCTTTTAGTGCTTAACGGAACAAAATCCACTCCGTCATTTATTGAATAAGCAGGTGTTGGCCTGTCATCCGGTTCAAATTGTTTTTCAACATATTTTGAATATGTAAAATATCCTGCAAATAAAATTATTAATCCGATTAAAAATGTAATCATTTTTTTACTCCTAACACAATTGCTTTGCAATTTTGAGGTATGGATGTATGGATAAATAGAGGTATGGAAACGACTACTACACAAAACAAAAATACCTTCAAGTTTTTACGGTTATAGATTTTACAACTTTTTTTAATAAATGTTTAGGCGGCAGCCAACATTGCTCTGTAAGTTGATATATCACTTACACCTACTTGTTCTTGTGTTTGCTTACCGTTTATTCTGTCACTAAACAATATTATTTGTATTATTTTGTTCACTAACATTTCTTGTTCTGCAGAATCCTTTATTCCGGATTTGATATTTGATATTTCCAATTGTTTCATGGATTCCATCAACACATTCATTGCATTTGAACCGGTAACATCTTTCATTAAAAGCTCAGTTTCATCTTGAGATAAAGTTTTATAATTGTTTTGTTCTGCTCTTATCAACAAAACACCTAACAGTCTTTCTAATTTTTTGTCTTTCAATTCTATACCTTCAAATTCGTTACCTGTTTCGAGTAATTTACTTTTAACTAAAATTCTTTCTTTTATTATGTCAATAAATTTCTCAAACATTTTTTTATCTTTCTTATCTCTTATACTTTTCAATATTATTCCAAATTCACTATCTTCACCTACAAGACTTATTATTTCCATATAATTTGATGATTTTAACAATTTTTGAGCTTCGTCGAATGTAATTCCCGGAATTTTATCAAATCTAATATTATAACCTATATTTTCTATATCTTTATCGTTGAGATTTCTTAACCCCATTGTTATTTTTATCTTCCCCAATAGTGTTCCTAAAATTTCAAATGCTTCTATGACATTTTTACCTTGAAAATTCTCTTTCAATATTTCAATATCTATCATTATAGGTTTATCAGAATTTATTATTTTTTGTTCTAAAAATCCCAACCCGTTTTCTGCTGTTAAAACATCAACTTCTATTTTTTCATCCGTATAATAATCATATATGTAAAACTTATCTTTTTCTTCTATTATCTTGCCGGAAATTCCTGTATTTTTATATATATCGCTTTGTGTTACAACATAAATTTCCATACCTTTTTTTCTAAGTTCCAAAATTTTATTTTCATCTAAATTTAATTGCCTAAACTGTTCTTCCGTTATAACTTTTCTTGTCCTTCCGTTTTCCAATGCGGTTAATAAATCCTGCCCGGATAATTGTTTTAAGTCTATTATTGTTTTTTGCCCGAAAGTAATTCCTATCGCTCTTTTTACTTCTAAAGCAGAAAGCATAAATTTTGTTATTTCTTCAGGAGATTTATATTGATCAAGTCTCGTCCCAAATAATTCCATTTCTCCTACTTCCAATAATCCCCCATTTATACCGATACCATCCCCGTTTCTTCTTATTATTCCGTCTATTTCTATATTTCCCTTCAAAGAGAGTATATCTTTAATTTCTTGTTTTAACTCTTCCGTTTCATTCAATACTTTTGCAATTTGTATTCTTGAAATGTCTTTTGCGCAGTATATCAATGCATTACCAATTTTTATTTTATATATACATTTCCCGTCAACTTTTATTCCCGTATTTATAGGTTCATATTTATTCGGCAAGTTCTCAATATCTTCCAGTATATATACTTCCGTTATAGATTCGGATTCTTTCGTTTGATCTTTTTTAGAAATTTTCTCAATTTCCGTTGATTTTAATTTCATGTAACTTACAACAACATTACGTGTATCTGTATTTAATAAAATACTTGCTAACCACTTCGAACTTCCGTTTAATATAAAATTAAATAAAGATATACCGAAAAATTTTTTAACAAGAGAAACAAATCTTTCTTTTGATGTTTTCCCATTTTGAAAATCCTGCAAAGAATCCGCTTTCAATTCCGGATAAAGTTCCGAATATAAAATTATTTTTGCAGTATCAATGTTGTATCTTTTTACTAAAAGAGTTTTTTGTTCTTGATTTGCAACTATAAAATAGTCGGAATCACTGTCTTTTTGTGAAAATGTTTCGAAGTGAAAGTCGTCTATTAGATCAGGATCAACATCGTTGTCTGTAAGAATATTTTTGTAATCTTGTTCCAATGGACGAATATTTGTTTTGTCTTCCTGTGAAACAGACATTAATCTTGAGGAAGAAACAGAAATATTATCTATTCCAAATTTTAACAATCTATCTTCAAATAATAAGTGAGTAACGGCGCTTCTGTTTATATCTTCCGTGCAGATAAAACAAACTTTTTTATGATTATTGTTTATAATATCTTTTCTTAACTGTTCAACAGCACTGGTATTTTGCGCATCATCCTTTTCTGTTGGAAGTTCAAGTTTTTTTACTGCTGATGTTGAATTAAAAGATAATTTTAAAAATTTGTTGGCAAATTTATATAAGCCGTTAGATTGAATTCTTTCCGAAGAGCCAAGACTATTTTTAATATATAAATTCGGATTTGAAAATAATCTTTTGATTGTTGCCGCGAGTTTTTCTTCATTAAAATATTTATTAAAAATTTCTTCATTTCCGATATTGAAACAATCATAAAGACCGAAAATAAAAATAACATTCTTTTGCATTTCAGGATGTCGTTGTATATACTCAAGTTCTTTCCTTGTTTTAAAGGACAAATCGTTGGAATCTATATGTTTGGGTAAGAAGAAGAATATTTTTTTATTATATTTGTCTGATGAAGACCATTCTCTCAACTTATCCATATAATCTTCAGGAGGCATTGTATCATCTCCATAAAAATATTTATAACCTTTTTCCCAAGAAACAATATTGCATTTGCCAGAGAGAGCTTGAACCAAATTTACTTTATTTTTGGATTTATCGGTAATGTTTGTGTAACTTAATCCCAAAGCAAAACCGAAACTGTTTTCAACAATTCTGCACTCATCTTCAAATATTTTTTCAATATTTTTTCTAAGAAAAGCAGGTACAGGCCCTAAACTCCTTCTATATTTTTCAATACCTTCATTATTTCTAAAATCTCTTTTCCTTAAACTTCTTATTTCTTTTATGAAATCATAAATTGATATAAACTTTGCACCATTCTTTTTTGCTTGCACTACAAAATAGGGTGAAAGTTCGCTTTTATTGATTTCTTCTTTTAAGTCAATCGATTTTAATACACCTACTAATTCTCCTATTGTAAAAGTTTTTTTAGTTTCTTCGGAAAAAGCTTTTGTTTGTAATATAAAATCTGTATTAAAAATGATGGCACAAATATTCCATAATGAATGTAATATTGAACTTGAAACTAATGCAGATGCAACACCTAAAATAAAAGAAAATATGTTAATGACAACAGTTGTCGAAATATTTAAAAGTGCAGAAATTTTCATTGCAACGGTACAAAGCAAAGGTATTGCCGGGAATAAACAAATTGTCGAATATACCCCTATAACTACAGATAACATTAATATTGTAAAAACTGCTGCCTTCATCCCGTTTTCTATTGAAATGTCGAAATTATGATTTTTAATAAAATTAGGAAACCAAATGTCAAAAAATTCTAAACGAAAAACTCCATACAGCATACCAAAAAAAGATAAATGATACTTAATTGCTTTTTCATTTATTGCGGAAATTTCTTCTTCAGTTAAATCTTTTTCACTTTTTCCCGTCTTTTTTAAATATTGTTTTAAATATTTATCAAAACCTCGCTTATATAATTTTTCCTTTGTACCTTCTTTTTGTAAAGCAGACGGTTTTTTAGTTGTTTCGGTTTCATTTCCTGTTTTCATATCAATAATATCCAAATCCGCACTATCATATGGAGAACGTTTCGATAAAGTTTCAAATTTGTTATAAAGCGTAGTTATAGGTCTTACTTGAACGATATAAATAATATTGTCCTTTATCAGAAACTCTATATCTACCGGATAACCTTCGGTCTGTTCGAACCACTCCATTATCTTTACCAGATCTTGCAGAACTTCGTCGGTTATTGTCTGTTTGTTTGTATAAGATCCGTCAATTTTTTTCCCGCTTTTTATGTCTATAACAAAAGAATACGGATTTATTCTTCCGGAAACAATATCATCTCCTTGTCCGTTTATAACCTGAACAAGTCTGTTATGTTCTGTGTCTTCGCTCATCATTATTCCGGCTTTATCGGCATTTATCCATTCTTCAATTAATATTGTAGGCTTTATTAAAACTTTTGCTTTAAGCATGTAATCCATAGCATTTGGAGAGAAAAAAGAAGCTAAAGAACTTTTTATTGCTTTCGCAATATCGTCATACTCAACATTCCCGTAACTTTCCGCTATTCCCGCCGCAGAATGTTCTTCTGAATCTTCACCTACGCCAGAAGATCTTACTATCGCAAGTTTATCCTTAAACATTTCTAAATTTTCTTCCCCGATATATTCTATTATTTTGTCGTCACTTATTTCTTTTATTAAATCCGTGATTTGAGATATAATATTTTGAATTTCTTTATAATCGGAATTTGTTTTCCATTCCTTATTGATGAGTGTTTCCAATTTGTTGTATAGAAAAGAATATTGCTCTCCCAATAATTTTTCAAGAATTTCATAATCTATGGCAATGCCGTTTGGACTTGCCACATTTTTTATTCCTGTATCTTTTTTCAGTTGTTTGATTGATAAATATAATTTTGCTTGCCCTGCCGCTTTTGCTCCTACTCTTTTACTATCTAAAGATTCTTTTTCGCCAAAGCGATACACTTTGTTTTTTGATGTGTGAGGTAAGAAATTTTGAAGTTTTAAAACTTTTTTATTTATTTTTCTATGTTCTACATACGGAACAAATTCTTCGGTAATTTCTTGTTTTCTATATATTGTCAATAAATTTGCCAACCAATCATTATCTCCTGATTGATAATAAATATATTCAATAATACTATCGATAAATTTATTGCTTTTATACCTTTCAATAAAATTTTTTATTTTCCCCTCTTGATGTGTGTCTATATATTCCTGCAATTCCAATAAAACATTTTTCCCTTTTGCATTTTTAAATACTTTATTTTCGAATAATAATAATTTATTGTTTTTTGTGTCTACCAAAACAATATCATTTTCCTGTAATACTATATCTTTTTCTTCTATATCTTGTACATGCAAACCTTCTTCCTGCCTTACATTTCCTGTAGATTGATAGAACTTTATTCTCATTTTTTTATCTTTATCCATTATTTGAGAATCGTTTACTATCATTGCAGTTTTTTCGTACTCTCTAAGAAGTATAGCTGCATGACTGGAATAAGAGCCTCCCGTAAATAATGATACTTGATGTTGCGACGCTTCTTTGACATTGTCCGGACTTGCATATTTATTGATATACACATTTCTTTCACTTGTATTTTTATTATCCATTAATCCGAAAACAGTTTTTCTTTTTTGTTTGGAAGTGGAAATTATTGTTCCGTAAGCAACCGCAGTTTTTGATCCCGTTATCTGTTCTTTCAATTTAGATCTGTAATTTAAAATTTCCACATCGTTTAACGGTTCTATCGGATATGTTTTATATCCTTCTGTTTCAAGTATTTTTGCCAATTGTTGTAAGTTAAGAGATATTCTTCCTGTATTAGTTTGTAGATTTTGAGGAAACCCTGCAAGCTCACTTGAAGAATATCTTAAAATACCGTTTTTGTCGACCAAAATTGTGACTGCCAGAAATTCTCCTTTTGTGTTTTCGTTCAATCTCCCGTTGTTCAACTTTATATATCCTGTTTTTACGACATATCCGCCTACTTTACCTATTGTTGTAAAATTTAAATCACCTTGCGGAATTTGGGACAGTAATGCGCCTTGATTCAGCATATCCGTCTCTTGATAATTTCCGGGTTCAGAATTAAGCATTTCGGACATTTTTCTTGCCGCTGAAGAAAGAGGATTATAGTTGGTATCTCTTTTTAAAATTCCATCCTCATCTATTTTTAAATAACCGGTTGCAAAAGCTCGTTCTATCGTTTTGTTTATGTATTTGTCTATTGTATTTTGTCCGTATGTTTTTATAAAACCTACCCTTATCATCCCTATTTTTAAAAATGTCCAAAAACCTTGTTCTTGTCTCGGAATTAAAGGTAACTCTAATGATTTTAAAATTTTATTAAGATTTCTTCTGCTGTTAAGTCTGGTTCTCACAAAATTACTTCTTATATAACTCAATGCATAATATCTTGAATATATATCCATTATCGCAAGTTTTGCAACGTCAATATTACGTCTCATTTGAAATTTGTTGCTTATAAGATTGTTTAAAGAAGCGGCATTGTTAAAAAGAATTACCGTTTGTTTTGCAATATTATTAAAATCCATACCGGTTGTTAATCCTACATCTTTATTTAATTTGGCAACAATTCCGACGGGTAATCGTCTTGATTCAAAATCCCGAACAGATTCTTTAACCTCAAAACCGATGTTTGTTAAAATATTATCGAGCATTTTTATTCTAATTGTACTTCCGTCATCTATTGCTCCTTCATGAAAATCTACAAGAATAGATTTTGTTTCTTCATTAAAATCTATAAGAATTCTTACGGAATGTGCTCCCAATTTTGCCACCCACAATACAATATTATCTTTTACAAAAATCGGAGTTTTAATATCTGTTGAAAAATCCGGATTTTCCGCTAAATCCGACAAAAATCTTTCCACTTGCGGATTTATGTTGCCCACTGACAAATTATATACGGATATTAAGTTAGCATCCTTTGAAATCAATGTATTATATCCTACATCTTCATAATCGCTCAAAGAATGCATTACTTTCATTACGAACGACATATTTGCCTGTTGATGTATTCTGTTAGCAAGAGCATTTATTGTCGGTATATCTTCAATTATATTACTTGATTGAGATTCTATGGGTTTTTTTTGCTCCTCAATTGTAGTATCATTATTTTCAATTTTATCTAATATATTTTTTAAAGATCTTTTAAATAAAGAAACATTTTGAGAACTAATTTGTTCCAAATAATTTATCATTAAGTTTGTGTGATAAACAATATCATCAAATTGAGAAGAAAAATCGGTTAAGCCGTCAATTTTGTTTAAAGTATACAAGTTTTCATCCAACAACTTCATATATATATCAAAAAGAAAAATAACTCCGTCTAATTTTTCGGCATCCACGGTATTTGTTGTCATAATGTATGTAGGATTATGCTGACTCGGTCTAAAATTAAAAAGTTTTTTAGAAATAAAAATTAATACACTTGTAAAAGAATATCGCCTGCTGTCAAAAAACACATTCGGTGTCTGTTTTATTAAAGAAAAGCCTTTTTCTTTACAAAATTCTTCTATTGTTAAATTATTTGCTGCAGAATCTGCAATTTTTCGATTTCTCGTATATGATATCTTAGGTGTTCTGTTTTCCATTTCTTTGAAGAAATTCAACTCCCTCACAAAACCGTTAAATTTTGTTTTCAACTCAGAATCAAATAAATCTTTTTTAGCATCGATATCTTTCGTAAAACGCAAAATACTTTCAAGAGTCGGATCTGTTCCGTTTTCATTTACTCTAACAGCAATACGACCGTTAACTATTTTTAAATATTTATTTTGATGAGCAATTAACTCATTATGTAATAAATCTATTAATGAACTAAACGCATATTTCCCTTGAATAGAATTTGCGGGAAGCAAGAAAATATTTGAGCTTAAATATTTTCTTGCATCTTTATGAGAACTATATTTCGATAACATTTTATCAATTATTATTTTAAATATTTTGCTATATCTTGTATCATTGAGATCAATATTATTGGCAAGTAAAACATCAAAAACAAGATCAATATTGGCAGCATTTTTCTTTAAAACAAACTCTAATAGTTCAACCTGTTCATCTGCTTCAAAATTTATTTTCTGTATAAGCGATTTAATATTATTATCACTTAAACTATGTTCGTCTTTTTTCATAAAGTCGGAAAAAGTTTTCAGTACCTGCTTATCCGACAAATTAATTTCTTTGATTATATCGGAAAAAAGATTCTGAAAAGAGAACAAATAACCTGCCTTCAACAACGAATTTAATATTAAACTTAAATGTTCTACTTTTTTAATATCTGTTTTATTCATCATTGCGGATAAAACATCGTCTTTAATACTTTTTAAATCGTTCACTATAGATAAATGATTTTTATTATTAAAATCAGCTTTTTCCACTACTATGACACTTAACTCGGAATTGTATTGATTTTTGGATATAAAATATTTTATCAATGAAACATTTGCATCATTATTCAAATCCATCCTTTTAAAAAGTGTAGGCAAAACAGTTTCCCATTTCAAAGTCAAGTTTTCGGATATTTCTTTAAAAAGATTAAGTTGGTTAGTATTTGTTATATCAATTCTCTCGGCAAGAGTTTCAACCAACAATTCAACATTACCCATAAACCTGTTCCTTATTTGCTGCAAAAGTTCTATAAAATATCCGTATTGTTCAACATTACTTAAAATAATATCCACCAAAATTTCGGCTTCTTCTTTAGAGAGTTTCCTGCCGTTTAACAGTGAAATCAATTTTTGTGTATCATCACTGTTTTTTAACGAAACAGAATAATTTGAATCTATTTTAAAATCTTTATCCGGAGATATGGCAAACCTGCTTACCTCATCAAAGATATTTAATTTATTTTTTAATATTAAATTTAAATATTTATGAACAGAAACACCTATAATGGTAGCTAAAACGGCAACAGCAATACTTGGTGCAAAAAACAAAGAATACAAATAAGGAATCGATAATAAAAGTGTGGGTAAAAATCTTGATCTTGTTTGGGAACTAACTTCTGCTTTTTTTGTATCAGTATTAAATTTTTCTTTTGAATCTTTATCGGGAAAGATATTAAATAAAGTTGCTAACAAAATATCCGAAGTTTTCCAATCTAAATTATTTTCTTTTATCCAAGCACTTATGTTGTGTGCTTTTACAAATTGATATTGAAATATTGCAAAAAGCATTAAACCAACAGGAACACTTAAACAAGATATCGCAGGAAAAGACATGAAAATAACAGCAATACTTACAGGAACGGCTCTAAATATAATTTCTTCCCAAATATGAGGTGTTTTGGATAATGTGTTAAAAAGCTTATTTCTGTCGGACAAAGGAGCAAAAATTGAAAAATAGGTTATAGATCTTCCGTTTGATCTTAACCAACTTGCAGCCTGCTCATCATAGAAAGGTTTTGTATCACTCACAGTTCTATAAAACTTACCTTTAAAATTTTTATCAACTTCAAGTAAAGCTTTCTGTAAGCTCGGTAACATTCTTGAATAAATTTCCGCAGGTATTCCTCTTAAATCTTTCCCTCTTAAATTTGAGTTTTCTATATCAAATATCATTCCTTTGCTAAAATAAAATCCTTTTCTAACAAACAGTTCTGCCATATTCAACATTATATCGTCTATATTCGGAACAAAAATATCCCGCATACCTTGTTGCGGAATAACGGCCAAAACCTGATCTACGGCAGTTTCTATTATATTTCTTATTTCATTTTTTTCTTTTGTGTTTATAATCCGTTCTTCATCTAATAAACTTAAATCTACATCTTTTCCCAAAACTTCTTTTACTTTTTCTGCATTTCCTCCAAAAAGATCTTTTACCGTTGATATTAATATCTTCTGTTTATCGACATCTGTTACAGACGAAAAGATGGTATACGATAAAGCCTGACTTTTTAATCCGCTTTGCAAGTTTATAAGTTCGATATACTTATCGTTTGCCGGTTTTATATCTTCATATATTTTAGGAGTTATTACTATAGTGTTTACATCGTTTTTCGCCAACATTTGTTCCAATTCGCTACTATGGAAACCTCCGGTCACGGCAATTATTACATCTTTCGAAGATTTTAACATTTCGCCTTCTTGCCTTAGTTTATCGATTGACATCAAACGTATTTTTTCGTCTTTTAATAGATTCTTTACGAAAATATTATTTCTTTGATCGTTTATATCGTAGTATTTGTTTATTTCGATAAAATCATTTTCTATTTCTTTTATTCTGTCTACTACAGCATATTTCGCATATAAATTTCTAAAACGTTCATATTCTCTTTCGAAATATTTCCAATCGGCATCTGTTAATTTATATTCCAAATAATCTTTAAAATATCTGCTGAAATCCGACAAAAAAGTTATTTCGTATTCTTCATTATTATAAGAGAGAGCTTTCCTTATTTCGTTTACTAATTGCCTTTCTTCCAAAACCAATTTTATAGGATTAAAATCTTGATTATCTAAATTTATATTCAATAATTTCACGAACTCTTTAAAATTATTATTTAAATTTATATTTTCTTTGGCACACAATGAATTTATCAATTCCAATGATTTTTGGTTGTCGGTAAAATTATTCGTCTCTTTCAATAATTGAGAATAAACACCAAACGGCAATTTGGTTTTCAATAACAATATTAATTCCTGTAATTCGTATTTTACTTTTTTTATATTTATTTTATCCGAATTTTTAATCATTAACATAAACTTGGAAATGTTCGGATAATCTTCCAATCTTATAGCGGTTATATTGTTATACTTGTTCGGATTTTTATTTATGTTTCGAACATATTTTATCAATTGTATGTAAAATTTTTTGTCATCTGTTTGCTTCAACAAATATTTTTCTATATTTTTATTGAACTTTTCGTTCCTTTTGTTAACATATGTTTTTTCCAACATACTTATTTCTCTGTTTACTTTTTCGGTTATTTGTTTATATTTTTCCTGGTTATTTATAATCCAAGCCAATCTTTTTATATTATCTTGATGTAAACTTACTTCATCTATACCTTTTAATTCCACTTTACCGTTATTACTTGTTAATTTATAATATTCACTTCCGGTTAAAATTCCCTCTTCCAACAATTTTTCTATTACTTGTTTCCTTATATGTTCATCTTTTATGGAACTTAACCAACTTACATCTATGTCTCCGTATCCGCCTTCAACATATATTTTCTTTAAATTATATTTATCGGCAATTTGAGCAATTATTTTTGATATATTTCTTTGAGTTTGAGGATGGCAATGTAAATCCTGTATGTTTATTACCGTTATGTCACTTTGTGCATCTTTACTTGATGTTATTTTCCCGTATTCGGCACTTATGCTGCTTGCTTTATTGAATATGTCTTCATACTTTTGGTTTATATTTTCGGTCATAGGTACTGCATAAAGGTTTGCACCCAATACAGATACCAAAAAGCATACGGCCGTAAAAACGGCACAGATTTTTATTGAATTAAAATTTTTCTTCAAAAAATTGTTTATCATCATTTCCTCTTTATAATAAAAAAAGCATATAGCATTTTTACATGCTATATGCCTTTTTATACCGTGTAGACATAGTTATCCCGTCAAACGTGAATAAAAGCCCCAAATATCGTAATAAAAATATAAACACAAACAAAAAGAAAAACAACGGAACTTTAATATCCTTTAAAACATAACTTATACCTGAAACAAATACAGGTAACACAAGTTTTACATAATTGAAACAGTTTTCCGTCCGTATTCTTGTTTCTGTTTTATCTGCATCAAAAAATATTTTGTTTACTTGAGCAGGAGCTAATAAAATTTCAACATCTTTTGCTATATTGTTACATACATTAGCAACAACGCTTTTAGTTTGTTGCAACAAATCGTATTGTACCTTTACAACTTCAGACATTGATATTGCGGTAGATTTTGTATCAAAATTAAAACTGCTCAATAGATTTATTGCCGACAAATCTACCATTGAAAAGAAAACAAAAAAAGCTAAAACACATTTTAAGATGCTTTTCATACATTTTAAGTATAACATTTAGAGAAAAAATCTGCAACAAAAAAAATAATTTTTACCGAATTTTTACAAATTATTCATTTTTTTGACAATATACCGAAATATTATGTAAAATCAATAGTATTTTAAAAACAGGAGTAATAAAAATGGCCATAATAAAAGCATTTAATGGTGTAAGGTATTCAAAAGCAAACATAACAAACGAAATTTGCCCTCCTTATGATGTAATAAGTCCGGAAGAAAAGAAGAAATTGAAAGCAAAATCTAAATATAATATGGTTCAGTTGGAACTGTCTGATCCTAAAGGTAAAAGGAATAAGTATGCTCAAGCAAATGTTTTGTTCAAAGAATGGTTAGCAAAAAATGTTTTGTTACAGGATACAAAACCTGCTTTATATTTCTATGAACAAGCATTTGTAGATCACGGCAAAAAAATGACAAGAAGAGGCTTTTTTGCGGCATTAAAAATTGAAAACCCGCACGGCGGAGCAGTAAAAGCTCACGAAAAAACTCTTTCTAAACCGAAAGCAGACAGACTCAGTTTGTTAAAAGCAGTTAAAGCAAATTTAAGTCCTATTTTCCTGTTGTTTAATGATGACAAGAAAAAAATTGTTAATTTATGCAAAAAAATTTCAAAAAAGAAACCTGCTTCAGTTGCAACGGATAAAGAAAAAACCGCTCATAAGTTGTGGGTTATAGACGATGAAAAAATAATAAAAGAAGTAGAAAGTTCATTAAAAAGCAAAAAAACATTTATTGCAGACGGTCACCACAGATATGAAACTTCCTGGAACTATTTGCAATACATAAAAGGCAAAGATAAAAAGTTTTCCGATAAAAACGAATACGGGTATGTTCTTGCATATTTGTGCCCTATGGAAGACAGCGGAATTTCTATTTGGCCTACACACAGAGTTATAGAAGAACCGAAAAACCTGGAACAAAATATTGAAAAATATTTTAATGTATTACCTCAAAAAGATTTTTATAAACTTCAAAAAGCTAAAATTCAACCTATTTTGTTATTTAAAGACGGTAAATACAGAACTTTGGTTATAAAAAACGAAACATTGTTAAAAAAAGCCATGCCGAAAAATTGTTCCGCATTCAGGAATTTGGGAGTAAGTATTTTACATAACATTCTTATACCGAAAGAACAAGTTACGGCAGACAAATATGTTTATGTTAAAGATGAAAAAGAAGCAATTTCACTTGCTAAAAAAACAAAAAAAATTGCAATATTGGTTCCCGCAACACCGGTAGAATCAATAAAAGAAATTGCATTAAACAATGAAAATATGCCGCAAAAATCCACTTACTTTTTCCCGAAATTGGCAAGCGGTATAATAATACACAAAGCATGTTAAATATTTTAATAAATGTTACTATTTTTTTATTGTTAGTGATTTTGTTGTACATAGGTTTTTATGCAGGTATAATAAAAAGTTTTTTTGCGGTTGCAGCAGGTTTTTGTGCTATAGTATTAGCGGAAAACTATCCGTATCAGTTCGGAATAAATTATTATTTTATTTTTTTTGCTGCTGCACTCATAGTATATTTGGCAGGGCTTTTTATTTTTAAAGTTGCCAAGTTTTTATATTTGTCGATATTCGATAAGTTGGCCGGTGCATGTTTAAGTGTTTTTATATGGTTTATTTTAACCGCAAATGTTGTAATTCCCGCATTTAACGGTTATGTAAACCCGACTGAGACAAAAACCACATCTTATATATCAAATTTGTCCGAACAAATTTTGCCGATATTCGGCAAATATATTCCGCATTTAAAGATTGAAAAGAAAGATTTAATTATTGGTAAAGGAGAATAAAGTGAAAAAATTAAGATTAGGATTTCCTAAAGGAAGTTTACAAGATTCAACTATTGAATTATTTAAAAAAGCCGGAATAAAAATATCCGTTTCTTCAAGATCATATTTCCCTACAAGTAATGATGACGAATTGGAAATAATGCTTGTAAGATCACAGGAAATGGCAAAGTATGTTCAGGACGGTGTATTTGATGCCGGTCTTACAGGATTTGATTGGATATGTGAAACAGGTGCAAAAGTAAAAGAAGTTTGCGAACTAAAATATGCAAAATCCGGGTTCAGACCTGTAAGATGGGTATTGGCGGTTCCCAACGATTCAAAAGTAAAAAGTATAAAAGATTTACAAGGTAAAAGAATAGCTACAGAACTTTTGAGCTATACAAAAAAATATTTTGCAAAAAATAAAGTTAAAGCAAATATAGAATTTTCATGGGGAGCAACGGAAGCTAAAGCCGGTAAACTTGTTGATGCCATAGTAGAACTTACCGAAACCGGTTCTTCGCTTAGAGCAAACAATTTAAGAATAGTAGAAGAAATTTTAACTTCAACTACAAGACTCATCGCAAACAATTCCGCATGGAAAGATTCTTGGAAAAGAGAAAAAATAGAAAATCTTTCAATACTTTTAAAAGGTGCATTAAATGCGGAAGGTATGGTGGGATTAAAGATGAACATACCTTTTAAAAAGTTGCCTGAAGTAGAGAAAATATTACCTGCATTAAGAAAACCTACAATTTCAAATTTAAGTGACGGAAACTGGATAGCTTTGGAAGTTATCATTGAAGAAAACATAGTAAAAAAAGTTATTCCTGCACTTAAAAGAGCAGGTGCGGAAGGAATTATAGAATATCCTTTAAACAAAATCATATATTAATTCGGGTTTATCTTTTAAATTTATACTGTGTTACAACACATATTATTTACTTTTCAGTTAATATATAGATTACAGTTATAAAAAAAACGGGAAGATTTTTCTTCCCGTTTTTTTGTTATTATAAATTGTACATTATACAGCAGTTTAGAGTCTTACATCTTCATATTCTTCATATTGTGCAGGAGTAAGTATTGTTTGTATCTGTTTTTTTGTATTTTGAGTAACCCTGAATATGTTCATTGATAACTGCGAAATTTCATTTTCTAAACCGGCTATCGTTGCTTCATCCGGTTTTGCTTTGTTTCTTTCTTTTTCCAAAGCGGTTGTTTTCAAATCTTTTTCGCTTCTTAACTTTGCAATATAGTCTCTGTTATCATCAAACAATTTTTGTAATTTAGTTTGTTGTGCTGCCGTAAGAGTTAAATCTTCCTGCTCCGCTTCCTTTTCAACAACTATTACTTTTTCTTTCTTTCTTTTCGAGGAATTACTTGCAGCAACCGCAGCAGCCGTTAATGCAGAAAACCCCAAAAATGTCCAAAAAGCATCTCTTGTATAATAATAATCCCTGCCATAATAATAACCGTGATAATAGTGAGGTCTGTAATGGCCATGATGACCATGATAACCGTGATGTGCCGGACGAGAATGTCCGTGATAACTGCCATGATGTGCCGGTCTCGGTGGTGTACTGCCATGACCCCGTCCGGCAAAAGAAGCTGCAGGTAATGCAAACATTAAAAATAATGTAACTATTAATTTTATATTTTTCATTTCATACCCTCCCCTTTTATAAAATATATTTTACAACTTTTAGACAAAATAAGCATTAAAAAAGTTTCACCCCCAAATATTTTAACATAAATTAAACTATTTAAATAATATTTGATATAATATGAAAATTATAAAAACAATTTTTAGGTTATTGGGAGAAGAAAATGGTCAGAGTAAGATTTGCACCTTCACCGACAGGTGATTTACATATCGGCGGAGTAAGAACTGCATTGTTTAATTATCTTTATGCAAAAAAAGAAAAAGGAACTTTTATACTCAGAATAGAAGATACCGATGAAGCAAGATCAACCGATGCTTCAACAGGTATAATCATAAATGCAATGAAATGGTTAAAACTCAACTGGGATGAAGGTCCGGGAAACGAGCTTGAAAAATATGCTCCATATTATCAAATGAAAAGAAAAGAGCAGGGAATATATCAAAAATACATAGACATATTGCTTGAAAAAGGTTATGCATATAAATGTTACTGCACTCCGGAAGAAGTGGAAAAAATGAGAGAACAGGCAAGACTTGCAAAACAGCCTCCGAAATATAACGGACATTGTGCAAATTTGACAAAAGAGCAACAAGAGGAATATGAAAAACAGGGAAGAACCGCCGTTATAAGATTTAGAATGCCTAAAGAAGGTAAAATAGAATTTGATGATATCGTAAGAGGGCATGTAAGTTTTGAAAATGCTTTGCTTGACGATTTTGTTTTAATGAAAGCCAACGGTGTGCCTACATACAATTTCGCTTGCGTAATAGATGACCATTTAATGGAAATGACTCATGTAATCAGAGGTGACGACCACATTTCCAATACACCGAGACAAATTCACATATTTAAAGCTTTAGGTTGGGAACCTCCGACATTTGCACATTTGTCCATGATACTCGGTTCCGACGGTGCAAGACTTTCAAAAAGACACGGTCACACTTCGGTTCTCGAATACAGAAAGGAAGGTTATTTGCAAGATGCTTTAATAAACTATTTAGCACTTTTGGGATGGTCAACAGAAGACAGCCAACAATTGTTTTTCGGTAACAGTTTAATAGAAAACTTTTCATTAGACAGATGTAATTCAAGCCCTGCAACATTTGATCCTTCAAAATTGTTGTGGATGAACGGAGAATATGTCAGAAATAAATCAGATCAGGAAATTTACGATTTGTTTATAGATTGGATAGAATATACAAATCAACAAGACCTAATAAAAGATTGGGACAGAGAATTACTTAAAAAAGCCATATCTTTGGAACATGAAAAAATAAAATTGTTAAAAGATATTCCGGGGTTAGTAGATTTCTTCTTTAAAGAATTGTCTTTTGATGAACAAGCCGTATCAAAAGTTTTGTTATCGGAAACCAAAAAAGACAGTTCAAAAGTTGTGTTGAATGAATGTTTAAAAAGGTTGCCTAACCAACAGGATTTTTCACCGGAAGCTCTTGAAAAATATGCAAGAGACTTGGCAGTGGAGTTGGGTTTCAGTAACGGTAAAGTGTTCCATCCTATAAGAGTTGCAATTTCCGGAAGAACACAAGGACCGAGCCTTTTCCATATGATGGAAGTTATGGGAAAAGATGAAGTATTAAAGAGAATACAAATTACGATAGATAAATTTTTCAAAAATTAAATTTAATTTTTGAAAATTTGAGACATGGAAGGATAGAGGAATAGAAGTATAGAAACGACAACAGCAAAAAAAACAGTTTTTGTAGTTTCCATACATCCATACCTCCATACATCTATACATCAAAATCGCAAAGCGATTTTTTAAGGAGATAAAAATGGATCCAAAAGAACTTAATCAACATTTGTTCAGTTTAATATCTATGTTTGCATCTGCATGTTGGCAACAAATGGGCAAAATTCCCAGCCAAATGGACGGGAAAATTCACAGAGATTTAAAATCCGCTCAAGTAACTATTGATATGCTTTTGATGTTAAAGGATAAAACCAAAGGGAACTTAACAAAAACCGAAGAAAAATTGTTGGAAGATACAATTTCCAATTTACAAATGAATTATGCGGACGAAGTTGCTAAAGGTGATACTCCCAAAACAGAAGAAAAACCTAAAGTTGAAGAAAAGAAATAAAGATAATTTATAATTTACATAATTAATTACAGGAACGGAAAGAAAAATCTTTTCGTTCCTTCGTTTCTATAACTGTTTAAACTCTTCCCTTTTTTTGTTAACATATTGGAAAATCAATATAAAAATTATAAAATAATTGGATATGATAAAGGTTGAAAATTTGTATAAATCTTTTGAAACTAAAAAAGTGTTGAAGGGCGTAAGTTTTGAACTTAAAGACGGCGAAACACTTGTTATAATAGGCGGTTCGGGAACAGGTAAAAGTATTCTGCTTAAAAATCTTGTAGGACTTATAAGGCCCGATTCCGGTAAAATTATTATTGACGATATAGATTTAACAAAAACCTCTAAGAAAAATCTTAGAGAAGTTCAAAAAAAGATTGGTTTTGTGTTTCAGGAAGCCGCACTGTTCGACTCTTTGACAATAGAAGAAAATGTTTCCTTCGGAATGAAAAATCTTACAAACTTAAAAGAACAGGAAATAAAAAAAAGAGTCTCTTCCTGTTTAAATATGGTTGGATTAAGTTCCGATATAGAGAAGTTAAAACCTTCCGCACTGAGCGGAGGAATGAAGAAAAGGGTGGGGTTGGCAAGAGCTATCGCTTACCAACCGAAATATATTTTTTATGATGAACCTACCACCGGACTTGATCCGATAATGTCGGATGTTATAGGTGAACTTATAATTCACTTAAAAAAAGAATTAAACGTGTCATCTATTGTTGTGACTCACGATATGAATTCTGCTTATAAAATAGCGGACAGAATAATAATGTTGTATTTGGGTGAAATAATTTTTGAAGGAACTGTAGAAAAATTAAAAAAAACAATTGCTAATCCTAAAACAACTAATGATAAAATGTTGAAACAGTTTGTTGATGGTTCAAGTGTGGGACCTATACCTGTTGAAACAACTTTTACAATACAGTAATTTTTAAAGGGGATATTGTGTCTAACGAATTAAAACTTGGAATATTTGTAACCATAGGCTTAATAGCCGTACTTTTAACCATAATGCTTCTCGGCAATTACAGCTTAACTTCAAAATATATCGTTAATACCTATTTTGATAATACCGCCGGGCTGCCAAAAAAGGCTAAAGTGAAAATTTCCGGTGTTGATATAGGAAATATAAAAGATATCGTTTTGGAAGAAGGTAAAGCTAAAGTTGTTCTTGTAATAGACAGAAAAGTAAAATTATATTCCGATGCCACAGCAAAAATCGTTTCTATGGGTATAATAGGAACAAAATATGTAGAGATTAATCCCGGAACACCCGGAAACAAAATTATAGATCACGGACAAACAATCAACACCGCCAAAGGAGCTTCTCTTGAAGAATTAATAGAAAATGCGGTAAAAAAAGTTGACGAAGTTCTGGGTAATGCTTCCAACAGTTTAAATAAAGATTTCTTCCAAAACCTTTATGATACGGTGGAAAATCTTAAAAAAGTAAGTAAAACTATTGCGGATAAAGAAAAACAAATAGGGCAAGTTATAGATAACTTTAAGAACTTTTCTTCCGATTTATACAGTGTAACTCAACAAAACAAACAAGATATTAGAGATATTGTTCTTGAACTTAAAAAGGTTTCCGGTAAGATTGATGAAATTGTAACCAAGATAAACGAAGGTGACGGTACAATAGCCAAACTCATAAATGATGAAGAGATGGCAGAAAAACTTAAAGATACTGTCGGTGATATTAAAGTTACCGTTGAACAATTACAAGAATTTGTATCCAGAACAAAGAAACTTGAAATTGATTGGGAATACATGGGCAGATTTGATACAAGAAACGAAAAATATCGTAACGATTTCGGTATCAGATTCAGGCCTAATAATCACAAATTCTATTATATCGGTATAAACAATATCGGTAATTATACCAACGAAGATGACGAATTTGAAAGAAATAATTTGAACAAGATTGATGCTCTCATAGGTTTCAGATCAGAAAATCTTGAAGCTTACGGCGGTGTTATGAGAAGTAAGGGCGGTGTGGGTGTAGGTTGGTCACCGTTTGATAAAATATACGGTCCGATGAGAAAATTATATATTAATGCCGAAGCTATATTTAGAACGGAAACTGCTAAAAAAGATGATCCGGATAAGGATAAACCTAATGTTGTGCTTGGTGCAAGACTTGGCATTTTCAAATGGTTATATGTCGGTGTTCAAGTTGAAGATACACTTACAAAAACAAATGTTATGCCGTATATCAAGCTTAAAGTTACCGATGAAGACCTTGCAAGCATATTCGGAGTGGCGGGCATTGCCGCTGCAAGCTCAAAGTAGAAATACGGAAAACGGAGGAATAGAGATATTGAGGTATAGAAAAATCTGCGATTATTGTTTGCCAACTCTTTCCATATAAAAATTTTATACTTTAATAAATCTAGTACAGTTTTGTGAAATCTAAAAAAATTAAAACAATATTTGTATGTCAAAGTTGCGGTTATGAATCCCCGAAATGGTTGGGAAAGTGTCCCGGATGTTCAAAATGGAATACATTCGTTGAAGAAAAACAAGAACCTGTTTTATCTTCAAATCAGTCAACAAGGCAACTTACCGGATTTTCTTCGGGAACATTTCCTTTAAGTGATGTCACCGTTAAAAGTTTTGAAAGAATAAAAACCGGAATAAAAGAATTCGACCACATGATAGGCGGCGGAATAGTTCCGGGTTCTCTTACATTGCTCGGCGGTGCACCCGGTATCGGGAAATCAACTTTAATGTTACAAGTTTCAGGAGCTCTTTCTAAAACAGGAACAGTGTTGTATATATCAGGAGAAGAATCTCTTTCACAGGTGAAATCAAGAGCAGAAAGGTTGAATATTTCAAAGGATAATATTTTTTTAGCTTCTGAAACAAATCTTGAAAATATAGTTTCCGCCGTAAACAAAATTCAACCGAAATTTTTGGTTATAGATTCAATACAAACAACATATCATCCGGAATTCACATCCGCTCCCGGATCCGTAGGACAGGTCAGAGAATGTTCTGCGGAATTGTTGAGAATAGCAAAATCTCAACATATAACGGTTTTTATATTGGGACATGTAACTAAAGACGGAGATTTGGCCGGCCCCAGAATTTTGGAACATATTGTTGATACGGTTTTATATTTTGAAAACGAAAAGCAACAAATATACAGAATTTTAAGAGCATACAAAAACAGATTCGGCCCTACAAGCGAAATAGGAATATTTGAAATGAAGGCCGACGGCTTAAGAGAAGTGGAAAATCCGTCACTGATTTTTTTAAGTGAAAATTCAAATACCGTTGCAGGCAATGTTGTAACGTCTTCAATTGAAGGAACAAGACCGTTACTTATAGAAATTCAATCTCTTGTTGCAAGGACAAATTTCGGACTTCCAAGACGAATGGTTTCCGGATACGACTTGAACAGAGTAATAATAATTATTGCCGTTCTTGAAAAAAGAATCGGTATTCCGTTAGATAATCAGGATGTATTTATAAATGTTGTAGGCGGTATAAAGATTAAAGAAACAGCTTCAGATTTAGCTATAGCTTGTGCGATAGCTTCCGCAAATAACGGGGTTGTTTGTCCGGATAAAACCGTTATATTCGGTGAAGTCGGACTTGCAGGTGAAGTAAGAGCAGTTTCTCAAATAAGAGAAAGATTAACCGAGGCGGAAAAGTTGGGATTCAAAAAAGCAATTATCCCAAAAAGCAATTTAAAAAGTTTAAATTTTAAAGGTAAAATTGAAATTATCGGCGTAACAAATGTACATAGTGCAATACAGGCAATAAGATAATTTTGGGGAGATATAAAATGTTAAGATTTTCAACGGCAGGCGAATCACACGGACAAGGAATATTGGCAATACTTGAAGGTATTCCGGCAGGTCTTAATATAAACAGCGAAGATATTGATGTGGATCTTGCAAGAAGGCAAAAAGGCTACGGAAGAGGACAAAGGATGAACATAGAAACAGACCAGGTTCATATCCTGTCCGGAGTAAGATATGCAAAGTCAATGGGTTCTCCGATAACTCTTTTTATTTTTAACAGAGATTGGGAAAATTGGCAATCGGTAATGTCGCCCACAAGTGTAGATATCGACGGAAAACATTTACGCAAGCCGAGACCCGGACATGCCGATTTAGCCGGGCTTATGAAATACGGTGTTGACGATTTCAGAAATATTTTGGAAAGAGCATCGGCAAGAGAAACTGCCGCAAGAGTTGCGGTAGGTGCCGTTTGCAGAGAATTATTGAAAGAGTTTGGAATAAATATTTATTCTTATGTTGAAACCATAGGAAAAGTTTCAGCAAAACTTTCAAATATAGACAAATCTCAAATTCAACATTTGGCGGAAATGTCTTTTGTAAGATGCCCGGATAAAACAGCATCAAAAAAAATGATTCAAGTTATCAGACAAGCAAATTCAAAAGGTGACACTTTGGGCGGAAAATTCAAAGTTGTAGCGGAAAATGTTCCGATAGGATTGGGAAGCCATACTCAATGGGATTTAAAGCTTGACGGAAGACTTGCACAAAGTTTAATGTCTATTCAAGCCGTAAAAGCTGTTGAAGTCGGACTTGGAACAAAATTTGCAAACACTTTGGGATCCGTTTCACACGATGAAATTTTTTATTCAAATAAAAAAGGGTTTTACAGAACAACAAACAGGGCCGGCGGAACAGAAGGCGGAATGACAAACGGAGAAAATATTGAAGTAACATGTACAATGAAGCCGATACCGTCATTGTCAAAACCGTTAAAATCGGTTAATATAGATTCAAAAAAGCCGGAAAAAGCCGAAGCTGTCAGAAGTGATGTTTGTGCTGTTCCCGCAGCCGGAGTTGTAGGCGAAGCAGCGGTTGCTTTCGAACTTGCAAGAGCAATGGTAGAAAAATTCGGCGGAGACTGTTTGGAAGACATGAAAAACAATTATAAAAATTATGTTTCAAGGATTCAAATAATATAATGAAAAATATTGTTTTAACCGGGTTTATGGGTACCGGGAAAACTACAGTCGGACAAATTTTGGCAGAAAAGCTTAAAAGAAAATTTTTGGATACGGATCAAATAATTGAAGAGAAAGTAGGTACTTCAATAAAAGAATTTTTTAAAAAAGCCGGTGAAACCAAATTCAGGGAAATTGAAGCTCAAACAATTGCTTCAATTTCAAACATTGAAGATGCCGTTATATCTTGCGGCGGAGGAGTAGTAGTTAACTCCGTAAATATTGAAAACTTAAAAAAGAACGGAATAATAATAAATCTGTTTGCTTCACCGGAACATATTTTTAAAAGATTGTGTAAAGATGATACAAGACCGTTAATTAAACAAATGGACAATCCGCTTGAAGGAATAAAAAAGCTGTTGGCCAAAAGACAAAAAGCTTATGAAAATTGTAATTTTACGGTAAACACGGATAATTTAACTTCCGAACAGGTTGTTGAAAATATTTTAGAAAATAAACTTATAAAGGATATTTTAAAATGAACTTTTTTATTAAAAAATTTTTTATTGTTTCTTTGCTCATATTACCTGCTTTTTGTTTTGCTGAAAACGAAAAAGTTTCAAAATCACAAGCAGGAACTCATATACGAACTATAGACAGAGAAAATTATCAGGTTCAAATAAAGCAATATGATAAAAGTTATCCGATAGTATTATATGTCGTTTTTAAAGACTCCACCCCTCCTTTGGATAAAATAAAGAAAATACTGAAAACTGAAATTTTAACTTATACAAAGGTAAACCCTACAGACAACATTATTATTGCATCGGCATGGTTTGACGATCAAGTATCGGATAAGTTAGAAAAAATAGAATTATCCAGTACTTACGGAGCTTTTGTCAGGATTTATGATAAAAAGAATAAAAAAGATTTAGGAATAAAACCTTTCTCGGAATACTTACAATATCTTAGAAAGAATAGAAAAGCAATAAGACGACAAAACTAAATCAAAATTTTAATAAATAATTTCTTCTTCCCTGTCGTTTTTCATCCCTTTGGAAAACAAGTAAATAAACGGAACAAACAACAATGCCAATCCCAACGCAAAAGTTAAACCGCCGCAAACGGCGATAGCCATAGGTTGGTTAGTTTTTGCACCTTCTCCAAGACCTAAAGCCAACGGAATAAGACCGACAACTGTTGTTAATGTCGTCATTATAATAGGTCTTATATGGTCCGAAGTAGTTGCAACAACCATTTGTTTTAATTCAACCATATCCGTATATTTTTCCGGATTTTGCATGATACGATCGTTATACCTGTCTACAAGCAAAATTGAAATATTAACAACGTTCCCCACCAACATTATTATACCCAACATCGAAATAGAATTAATTGATTGTCCTGTTATAAGCAAAGTTAAAAGTGCACCGACAATACCCAAAGGAACAGCTGTCATAACTATTATAGGTTGCAACAAAGATTCAAATTGGGATGCTAATATCATATAAATAATTACAACACCCAATATTAAAGCAAATGATACCTGAGACAAAGCTTCTTTCATCGCAAGCATTTCTCCGGTAATGAAAGAATTTACATCTTTATTGTTATACATATCATCCAACAATTCCTGCAATTCACCAACGGCATCAGTAAAATTTCCTTTAACATTTGCCGTAACAAGATATGTCCTTTCACCTTCTATTCTTTTAATTGCAGGCAAAGTTTTTACAAAACTTGCTTGAGCAATTTGTTTTAATTGAATGGTCATACCCCACGAAGAATAAGCCGTCATTTCCAAAACTTTATCCAATGTGTCTCTATCTTTAGGTTGCATTCTTACTCTTATATCCATTTCATCATCGGGAAGTTTTAATTTTGTTGCAACAAAACCTTTTATACCTGCAAGAGTCATAGCGGCAATATCCTGAGTGGACAAACCGAACAAAGAAGCTCTTTCTCTGTCTATCGTAAGCCTTAATTCGGGAACTTCGTCGGAAGGATCTACTTTTATACCGTAAAATTGAGACATACCTTCCATTTGGTTCTTTAATTTATCGGCATATTCCCTCAGTTTTGATAACTCTTTCCCCTTTAACTCAACAGTAACTCCGGCGGAAGAACCTATACCCGATCCGAAAAGTCCTTGTTGTGTAATAAATTCAACATCCAAATCTTTTATATTCCATTTTTTTATTTCATCGCTTAAATCAGCAACAATCTCATTTGTCGATAGTCCTTTAGGTGTTAAGTTTGTTATTATTCTTGCCTGATAACTTCCGGAAGTTTCTATCCCTCCTCCGTTATTATCTTCACCTGTCGAGCCTACGGTTGTAGAAAGGTCTTTTACTTCATCGTATTTTGAGATAGCTTTTTCAATTCTTCTTACTACGGTATCGGTAATTTCAAGAGGAGTATCCGGATGCATTGCCACATTTAATACAAATCTTCTTTCATCGGATTTTGCCATAAATTCTTTAGGGATAAAATAAACAACCATTGTACCAAGCAAGGCATACAACAAAATAAAAGCAAATACAGGCAAAGCTTTTAAATTTATTGTAGATTTTAAAAGAGGAACGAAATAGTCATCTATAGCTTTTCTTCCCGCGGTTACGGAAATGTTTTTAACATTTGCCGTAAGGGAAAGTCTCGGAACCAAGAACATAGCCGAAAATATGGATGCGATCATTGCATAAGTAATTGTAAGAGCAAGTTGTTTAAACAATTGTCCTATCATACCTGCAACAAAGATAAAAGGTATAAATATAGCAATGGTAGTAATTGTAGAACTTAAAATAGGCGCAAGCAGAGAGGAAGATGCTTTATAAATACATTCTTTTTTAGGTAAATCTTTATTTCTGTGCAGTGCCAACAATATATTTTCTATAACAACGTTACCGTTATCTACGACCATACCGATACCGATAGTTAAACCACCCAAAGACATTGAGTTTATTGTTATTCCCTGAAAATACATAATACTGAGAGTTACACATAAGCTGATAGGAATTGCAGTGTTGATAATTGCCGAACCTACAAAACTTTCCATAAAAAAGTAGAGCAGAATAAATGTTAATAATATACCTTGTAATCCGGATTGATATATACTTGTTAACGATTGTTTAATAAATATTGACTGATCGTAAATAACTTTTATATCGATATTTTCCGGAAGTTTTTCTTTAATATCTTCCAACTTTTCATGAACTAATTTTGACATATTAATTAAATTTGCACCGGACTGAGGATATACTCCGATTGAAATATTATCTTTTAAATTGTATCTGGACATACCCTTTCTGTCTTGCAAAGATTCTTTTACATCGGCAACATCTCTCATATAAACTATTTTTTCACCGGTCTCCCCCTGATAAGTTCTGTCTCTTCTGTATCTCGCTGAACCGCCCTGTTGATCTTGTTTACCGAAAGAAAGATTTTCTATATCATCTATACCTTTAAACTCTCCTACGGTTTTTACTATATATTCATGTTTTTCTTCTTTAATTGTTCCTGCAGGGTAAGTTATATTTGCCGTCTGCAAAGATGTAATAACATCCGTTATTGCAAGTTGATTTGCAAGAAGTCTGCCTTTATCTATCTCAACCAAAATTTCTTTTTGTTCACCGCCTTTTAAATCTACCTTTGCAACTCCCTCCAACCTTTCAAACTCATCTTTAACATTCTTTTTCAAAGTGTTTCTTAAATCGGCCATTTGCATCAATGTAGGTTGCATATCTTTATATGTCGCCGACAAAATCATTGCTTCAACCTGCATAGGATTATATTTTAACACAACAGGATCAAGAGCATCTTTTGGCAAAGACTCTTTTATTAAATCTATTTTTTCTCTTATATCCATCGAAGCAAAATCCATGTTTGTTCCCCACAAAAACTCGCATGAAACTATGGAAGCTCCTTCTTTGGATATTGATGAAACTCGCTTAATTCTTTTAACTGTTCCAGCAGACTCTTCAATAAGTTTACTTATTAATTTTTCGGATTCCTCCGGACCCGCTCCTTCATATTTTGTAACGATTGTAATTTGCGGATATTCCATTGCAGGGAACAATTCTTGCGGAATTCTTGTCCAAGCAATAACACCCATAAGAATTACAGACAAAAATATCATAACAGTTGTTACGGGTCTATCTACAGGTAATCTTAATAAACTCATTTTTTTCTCTCTTATATCAGCTTAAAGCTTAGAGCTTACAGCTTATAATTTTTAATTAATTATTATATATTTTCAAAATTTTCTTTATTTCTGTTTAAAAATTTCTTATATATTTTAGCAAATAAATCAAACAAGAATAATAAACCGATTGATTTAAAAAACTTGTGGAAACTTTTTTTAGGCTCTTCCAACACATAATATGCCGTAGGAATTATTAACATAGTCAGCAATGTTCCCGTTATTGTTCCGCACAGAACAGTAAGAGATAAAGTTCTCCACATGGAAGCAGATTCATCTCTGCTTAAAACCATTGGTAAAAGTCCCAATGTTTTCATGAGCATGGTGATAAGTTCGGGTCTTAATCTTTCTTTACAACTTTCAAAAATAACTCTCATCAAGTTTGTTCTGCCGACTCTTCTTTGATTTATTTTATCTACAATAATAATTGAACTGTAAACGATACAACCGAATAGAATCATAATACCTATCCAAACGCCTAAACTGATAGATTTTTTAAATATAAACAATGAAAAAGCAACACCAATCATACTTAAAGGTAAAGCAAACATTATAAGTGCCGGTTGCATATAAGATTCAAAAATAGATGCAAGAACAAAGAATATAAGTATAACAGTAAGACTGACGGCCAACATAAATGAGCCTCTGTTCTTAACTGTTTTTTCATAATCTCCGGAGATATTAAAAGAATAATCTTGAGGGAAAGCAACACCTTTTAAAGTTGCCTTGATTTTTTCTGCCGCGGTAGTCAAACCGATTTTTGCTCTGTTCGCACTTATCTGTATAAATCTTTTTTTATTTTTTCTCCAAATTTCCTGATTGGATTTCAGTTGGGACATATTCGTAACCTGTCCGACATATACAACATCTTTCCTCGGATTTACAACTCCTATAAACGGTATTTGTTCAACATTTGTAATACTGTCTGGATACAATCTGCAAATCGTTTCTATTTGTTTACCTTCGGTTCTGTATTGTGTAGCAATAAGGCCTCTCAACTGACAATGTAAAGTATTACTGAAATAATATGTCGTTAAACCAAAAATGGCTAATCTGTCGTAATCAACTTCCAAAATTACTTCCGGTTCATCTTCTCTCATTCTTATTTTAACATCGGTAAGACCTTTTACCTGTTGCAATCTTCCGGAAGCCGAAAAAGCGAGTTGCTTCAAAGTATCGTAATTCTGCCCGTAAAAATCAACATATATTTCTTTTGAAGCGGAACTCTGGGAATCTTGAAAATATACAAATGCCGGCGAAAATTCTCCGAATCTTTTTCTAAACTCTTCTTTGAATTCTTCAGGCCTTTCATAAACTGTCACTTCAACAAATGTGTGAAGTTTTTCAACTTTTGAAGAAACTCTTTCTACCCAATCATGATAACTCATCAATGCCTGTTCCATTTTTCGAACAACTTCATTTGAAACCTCTATTCTTGTTGCAGGCGGAAACTGAACACCTATACGGAAAGTATTAATATTTCCCGCATCCATAAATTCGGAATCTCTCGTCATCATAATTCTTGCAGAAAGCAAAAACAAAACCAATGTAAACAGCCAAACATAAGTCTGCCATCTGAAACAAAATTTTAAAATTCTCCCGTAAATATGTCTTACTTTCATATACCAACTTTGGAATTCCAAGTCGAATTTTTTTTGCCATCTGTAAATTTCGGTAGGAATAAACAACATAGTTGCAATAACCGAAGCAACCAAAGCAAAAGTTATTGTTAAACCAAAAGGAACATACATCTGCCTTATTTCCGGTTCCAAAAATACGAGCGGCAAAAATACTATTATTGTTGTAACCGTAGAAGCAAAAATAGGTTGCCACATTTCAGCAGTACCTTTAACAACAAGTTCTGCTTTTGATGTAAACGTTTTTCTGTGATGATGAAATGAAATATTTTCAAGTACAACGATGGAATTATCCATAACATTGGCCATACCCATTGCAAGTCCGCTTAACGTCATTATGTTAAATGTCTGGTTTGTAAAATACATAAGAATTATAGATATGAATAAACTTAAAGGCATTGTTGTTGCCACTATAAAAATATTTCTTACGTTTTTCATGAAAAGGAACAATACCCCTGCAAGAATTATGCCGCCGAGAACAAGTGCCTCAACCAAAGACGAAATTGCTTTTTGTATATATTCGGCATCATTTTTCACTATGGTAACATTAATATCCGGATCTAATGTTAGTTTTAATTTCTCGAGGATTTGCAATGATTCGTTGGCAACCGTTATTGTGTTTGCGGTAGACTCTTTTTGAATATAAATTGAAACAACATCCTGAACATTAAGTCTTGAATAAGATGTCGGTTCATAATAAGAATCTCTTACGGTTGCAATATCACCTATTCTTACGATAGAACCTGACGGAGTTATTGCAATGGCCGTATTTTCCACTTCTTCGATTTTTGAATATTCACCCGTTGCTCTTATAACAAAATCTTTACTGTTCTGATTTATTTCCCCTGCGGAAATTGATAAGTTTGCAAGATTTATTTTTTGAACAACTTCAAGGATTGAAAGTTTATATCCCAAAAGTTTTGAATTATCCATTTCTATTAAAAATTTTCTTTCTCTTCCGCCGCCGAACTCAACATTGGCAACACCTGCAACTCTCATGAATTTTTCTTTTAATTGTTCTTCCGCTATTTCTCTAAGCTGTTCCGGAGTTTTTTGATCGGAACTTAAAGATAATATTAATATGGGACTGTCTGATTGTTCGAATTTTGCAATGATAGGTTTTTCCGTTTCTTTAGGAAGGTTGTGTTTTATCATCGCTATTTTTTCTCTTATATCTATAACGATGAAATCCGTATCAATATTATGGTGAAACATCATCATAATATTGGATTCCGATTCCTTTGATGAAGAAATCATTTCTTTTAAGCCGTTAAGTTCAGCAAAAACTTCTTCCAAAGGTTTGGTTACATATTTTTCTACTTCACTTGCGGCAACGCCGCCTCTAAGCCTTGTTATAACACTTACCAAACCGGACTGCATTGTGGGGTTTAATTCTACAGGGATTCTAAAAGTTGTGATAGCGGAAAATAAAATCATGGCAATAACAATCATTAATGTTGTTACCGGCTTTTTTATTCCGAATTCTATCATTGATTATCCTTTAAAAACAGAGATAAGACGAGACTGAACAGCTTTATTTTTATCAGTTTACCTATATTCTCAACCGAAAAGTTGAGAAAATAAACAACACATAATTTCTATTTACAGTAAAGTTTTATTTCTTTGCGGTCGTATCAACAGTATCTTCTATTGCTTCAAGGAATTTAACCTTCATACCGTCATTTAATTGTCCTTGTGTTTCTATAACTACAAGTTCACCTATTTGAATGCCATCTTCTATAACTGTTTTATCAGTTAATCTTTCACCTAATTTGCAAGGTCTCATTAAAATTGTTCCTTCACCCGGTGTCCTGTAATCAGGAGAAACAACCGGAACCAAAAAAGCATTATCACTTAAAGAAACAATACTATCATTAGGTACGAGCAAAACATTTTTTAATTCTTTAAGCAATATAACTCCTCTTCCAAACATTCCGGATCTTAATTTACCCTCACCGTTTTCAACACTAACTTTTATAGTTGATGTTCTTGTTCTTTCTTTTACGGTAGGAGCAATTTCGGTTAAAGTTCCTATAAATTCTTTTCCGTGATAAGAATCACAATTGATTGATACTGTTTGGCCTACAGCAAGTTTATGAACATCTTTTTCGGGAATATCAACTTCAAAATTTGTTCCTTTATCACTTATGAACTTAGCTATAACATCTTGCGGTGTAATATAATCTCCGGGCTTTATTATTATCTCGGCTAAAATACCGTCACTGGGAGCCAACATATTTGTTTTTGCTAAATTTGATTGAGACAATTCCACTTCTGAAAGAGCGGCTTTCACTTTTGATTGCGCAGATTGTATTTCATATTTTGCTTCATATAACTTACTTTCCGAAAGAGCTTTCATTCTGTACAACTCTTCATAAACTTTATATCTTTCCATTGCAGAATTATATGCGGAAACTTCACTCTTATACTTACTTTGTGCATAATCGGCTTTTGTCATGGCATCCTTGGGATCCAAAGAACAAATAACTTCACCTTGTTTAAGTCTCGCCCCTTCTTTGTAATTGTAAGATGCAAGCTGCCCGTCAAGCTCAAATCTCATTTCATTTTCTACTGCACCCTTTATTGTTCCCATTACGGTATAAGTATCTTTATAATCCTCTATTACGGCTTTTTTCACTTTTACCGTTATCATATCTTGTTTTTCTTCAACAACTTTTTCTTTTGCAAAATATACAAAATAAATTAAAATACCCAATAGAATTAAAGCTAAACAAGCAAGAGTAATCAAAGCATTTCTTTTGAATCTTGCATATTTTTGTGATAATTGATTGTACTTGTAAGTTATATTCTCTACAAACTTATAATATAAATATTTAAAATTCAAAATATTCCTCCAAAAATTATCTTAAACTCATCAAAGTAAGTTTTTCCAACTCGACAATTGCAGCATGGTTGGAATATAATGCTTTTGCAAAAGCAGCTATTGCTTCAGCATAATTCCAACATTCTTCCATAAGTGCTACCGTCTGTACTTCATACAAATCATTTCTTTTTTTCATAAGTGCAAGTTTTCTTTCTTTAACGGTTAATTCGTTCCTTGTGGTTCTTGCATTGTTTAAAGAAAGAATATACTCATTATATGCTTTCTCTACGGATAATCTGCTGTTTTTAAGTAAATCCATTAACTCCGCATTTAACTGCCTTTGAGAAATAGAACTTTCTTTTGTGTCTATAAAATATTGTATGTCGTCCAAAACACCTAACTGAATGGATAATGTATCAACTTCGGTTCTTTTACTTGCATCAACAATAGTTGTGGGATCTGTCCTGTCCATACTGTATGAAGACGCTAATGAATTTCCCCATAATCCCCATGAAAGTTTAGCTGCAACGCTCCACTGAGTAGTAAGTTCCAATGGCTCGGTGACGAAAGCTTCACCTGTTTTACCGTAAAATCCTTCCAATGACAACTGAGGATGAACTTTTGATTTGCTTATTTTAATTTTCTGTTCAGCCATATCAAGTTGCAATTTTGCAAGTTGAACATCGAGATTGTTTGACTGAACAAAACTTACACACTCCTGTGCGGTAAAAGCTATTTCAAAAGCATCGGAAGGAAGTTCATCGGAAACTGTTGCAGGAATTTCTTCCAAAGTATTTACACCAACCGTTTCTATCAATTTTTTTGTCGAGAACTCAAGATTTATTCTTGAAGCACTTAAAAGATTGGCTACTTTATCCCTGAAATTTTCAGACTCTGCCAAATCCAAATTAGATATTGCTCTGGCTTTATATTCAACTCTCGTTTTTAAAAATAATGTTTCAACCTGTTCGAAAGCTTTACTAAGTGCAACATATTCCATTTTTAGTGTAAGATATTCATAATAAGCAAGTTTTACATTGGCATACAAATCTTCTTTTACTTTAGTGTAATTAAATTTCGCGGCATCTTTCATCATTTTGTTGTATTTGTAGTTTGCTTTGTTTGCACCGCCGGTATATAAGGGCATTGAAGCTCTTGCACCAACACTTTCGGATTTGTATTCCTGAACATTCAATTCTTTTTGATATAAAGCCGTTTTACCTTTTGATTGTTCCGCTTGCAAATATAATTGCGGAAAGTGAGAACGGATGGAATTTACAACTCTTAATTGAGCCAAATCCACCTGCTCCGCAGCTACGGCAACTTTTTGATCTCTGGCTTGGGCAAGTTTAAGACACTCTTCCAAAAAAGCATCCATACAAAAACAAGTCTGAGAAAACAAAAAACTTATAATGGTTAAAACTGTTATTTTTTTTATCACGATATGATACCCTTTTTTCATCCTTAAAAGTATATAAGAAAAACTTAATTTTGTCAACAAAAATCAATAAGTTTTATTATTGTTTTTTCTTTTTGAATATTTTCTCTCTATAAACAAAAATTACTGCTATTGCTGCTATCACGATAAAAAACACTGCGGGAGCTATAAATTTCGCAACATAATTATCGATAATATACTTTGCATAAGGTTTCCCGCACAAAAAAACACCTACCGAAAGCATCACCCAAGATAATGCATACACCAAAACAGATAAAACATAAAAAAACTTTTTACCTGTTTTTTGCCCGTAATACCCGCAAATTAAAGCTCCGCCCCAACCAAAAGGAACATTTATTAAAATTAAAATAATTCCTATTATTACTTCTATGCTCATTTTTCTTTTTTATGTAAAAGAATTTCGTCCAAGCAAGAAATATTTTGTTTTATCCTTGCAAGCAAATTTTCGTATTCAACTAAATTAGGATTATATTCCAACAACTGTTCAAGTCCCGATATAATATCTTTTTTTATATCTCCGGTAGATTTCTTGGTTTTCGGAATGGTATGCAAAATACATAAATTTCTTGCTTTAGCAGGTTTTATTTTTATTAAATCGAGTTCTATCCTTTTTGCGATAAAATTTAAAATATCTATTTCATCTTTTATATAATCTTCATTTTTTATTGTATTTATTAAATCTTCTATTCCAAAATATAATATCGGTTCAAAATCTATTTTTTCAAGTTCTTCTATTCCTTGCGATAAAGTTTTAAAATCCGATAACATTTTTTTTCTTATATCGGCAGCCATAACTTTATCGGCTTGAGGATATATATAAGCAATCATTTCGTTTTGTAAATCTTGATAAATAAAGAAATGTTCGTGATAAAAAACTTTATGACATTTCGGACATTCAACCGTGTTAAACCTTCCCGACAAAATAACTTCTTTTAAGTCGGGATCATCAAAAACATTTACGGCTTTCCAAAGCTCCGCTTCAAATGTTTCTCCGCAACTGCATTTAATTTCACAATTAGACAATATAGACATTTGATATATTTTACAAATTTTACATACTGTTTTTCAAACAAAACAGGTACATAAAAACAAATAAAAATTTTTAACAGAAAAACTATTGAATAAAAAAAACTTTTCTGTTATCATTTATTGATATGAAAAATTTTAAATTAAAAATATTTATTTCAATTTATATTTTATTATTATGTGTTTTTTCTTATTCTTTTTCTTATGCAAAAGAATACAAAGAATATATAAAAGTCGGAATATTATCCAACCAAAAAAGTTTAAATATCGCCAGTGACAAAAAATATTATTTTATGTCCGGAAATAAAAAATATAAATTATCCGCCGGGAAAATTACGGTAAAAATAAAAGATAAAGAAGCCGTAATTTTAAAAAAGCATTACAAATTACCGGTAAAATTTGTTTCCGAAAATTGTTTTTTGGTAAACAACAAAATTTACAGGGGCAACATAATAATAAGTCCGGATGCAAAAGGTAATAATATTATAAACGAGTTAAAACTGGAAGATTATTTGAAAGGAATTCTGCCGAAAGAAACAAGTGCCTCTTGGAATTTGGAAACATTGAAAGCACAGGCAGTAATAAGCAGAACTTATGCCTTAAAAAATATTGGCAGACATTATAAGCAGGGCTTCGATGTATGTTCTCAGGTTCATTGTCAGGTTTACGGAGGAGCTTCGTGCGAAAGTAAAAACACAAATAAAGCCGTTGTTAAAACTTCCGGAGAAGTTGTGTTGTATAACGATAAACTTGCACAAACTTTTTTCCATTCTTCTTGCGGAGGTCACACGGAAGATCCGAAATATGTTTGGCAATGGAAAACAGAAACTCCGATATATTTAAAAGGTATGAAAGACGATTATTGTAAAGATAATCCTCACCAAAATTGGACAGTTTCTCTTTCCGAATCCGCAATAAGAGAAAAGCTTGCAAAAGCCGGATATAAAACAGGAAAAATTAAAAACATCTCAACATCGGGAACGACAACAGCAAAAGCCGCGAAAGAAATAATAATAAAGCATTCAAAAGGAACTTTAAAATTAAATTCTTACACTTTCAGATGTGCTGTTTCCGCGGATAAAATAAAAAGCACTTTAATAACCGGCATAGAACGAAAAAACAATTCTTTTATTTTTAAAGGAAAAGGTTGGGGCCATAAAATAGGTTTATGCCAATGGGGCGCAAAAGCTATGGGTGATAAAGGCAAATCTTACAAAGAAATATTAGCCTTTTATTATCCTAAAACAACTATAGGAAAAATAAAATATGCAACCAGATAACGATTTATTATTATCAAACTATAATTATGAAATACCGCAGGAACTTATAGCTCAGGTTCCGGTTGAAAAAAGAAGTAATTCAAAACTTATAATTTTAAACAGAAAAGAAAGAACAATACAGCATAAAAATTTTTTCGACATTGTTAATATACTTACGGAAAATGATTGCCTTGTTATAAATACCACAAAAGTTATACCGGCAAGATTATACGGAAAAAAATCTACCGGAGGAAAAGTAGAAGTTTTATTCTTAAATCCTACACAGGAAGGTCCGCGATATTCGGTCCTTCTAAAACCTAATATAAGAAAAGATCATAAAATTTATTTTGATGACGATTACGAATGCAGTTTTACAGGTGTTGACAGCGAAGGTAACAAAATCGTTGAATTCAATAAAAAAGATATACAACCATTACTCGAAAAACACGGATTTATGCCTTTACCTCCATACATAAAAAGAAAAGACGGGCTTGCCGAAAAATATTTCGATTTAGATAAAGCCCGTTATCAAACCGTATATGCAAAAATAGGCGGAGCAATTGCGGCACCTACGGCAGGTCTTCACTTTACAAAAGAAATTTTGGAGCAATTGCAGCAAAAAAAAGTTACAATTGCAAATGTTGTTTTGCATGTAGGTTGGGGCACATTTAAGCCGATACTGTCTGACGATATACAACAACATAAAATGTTACCCGAAAAATATATTTTAGACGAAGAAAATGCAGAAAAAATAAATTTTGCGTTAAAAAACAAAAAAAGAATTATTGCCGTAGGAACCACATCCGTTAGAAGTTTGGAAACAATAGCAGGTTTAACAGGCAAATATAATTCAAACAATGAACTTACAAGCATTGAAAGTTGCAGCGGACAAACGGGAATTTTTATATATCCCGGATACAAATTTAAAATTGTTAAAGCAATGTTTACAAACTTACATTTGCCATGTTCAACACCGTTAATGATGGTAAGTGCTTTTGCCGACAGAGAATTTATATTATCCGCCTATAAACAGGCTATTGAAAACAAGTACAGATTTTTTTCTTACGGTGATTCAATGTTTATAGAATAGTTTATTTGTTGTTTTTGGTTTTATCGTTTTGAAGCTGTTTGTATTGCAAATATTGTTCCGGATCCAAAACATATCTTATTTTTTTATCAACATTTATATTTACCGTTTCTATATCAACTGCCAATTTTTTTATTTCTTCCGAAATATCATTTATTAAAAAAACATCTTGAAATTTTTTTGCCAGTTCTTCATCAAGTGTTTTTTTTCTTAAAGACATTTCTTTTTCCAATGCAAAAAGTTTTGATTTCCTTTCAAGTTCAAGATAATTTATTTGTGCTTTTTGATATTTTGTAAAAACCAACTTCTTCGGATCCGTTAAAACTTTTTTACCGGCAATATCATAAAAAGCATCCGAATTTTTATTTGCTAGAGGCTCTTTATTGTTTAAATTAAAAAAATTACTGTCCGTATCATTATCGTTGAGATACTGCTCAACAAAAATGTCTTTTTTATCTTGTTCAATTTTAGATGCCTGTAATATATTTTTTTGTGATTCTGAATTTGAATTATTACCGTAATCCAAAACTTCTGCACACAAACCAGATGTGAACAAGAAAAGAAAAGAAATGTTAAAAAATAATTTGTACTTATTCATAGATATTTTCATACGTATAAAATCTATCCGAAATTTTTATATTATAAAGTATTATTTTTTACAAATATGTCACTAATCGTCATTATGGCTTTATAATATTTTTTTAACGAAATATGTTCCTGTGTTTCTTCTACAACAGAAAGCATTTTACTTTTGTTATCAAAAGAAAAAGATTGAATCGAATCATCAACAAAATTATATTTAATCGCAATATCGTTTCTTAAAACAACTCCATCCGTATTAAAGGCAATATTATCATCACAATCAAGTAAGTTATTGCCTGCGGATACATATTCTTTGGAAGATAAAGATAAATTATATAATGTAGGCATTATATCAATATGTGAACCGCATATATCGGTATTTACTTTTTGAATATTCAAAGATTCCTTTATTTGTTGCGGTATATACAAATAAAACGGAACGGCATATCTTACAAAAGATTCTTCCGGGACATAATTTGAAAGCTCTCTTAAATTATGATCACCGGTAACGGCAATAATAGTGTTATCCGCAAATTTCGATTTTTTGATATCGGTTATAAATTTTGCAAGTTGGTTGTTTGCATATTGATAAACCTTAAACAAATTCTTATTTTTTAAATCTTTTGAAGACATCATTTTTTGTATACTTAAAGGAATTTCCAACGGAAGAGATTGATAATCGCCGGGAACTTTATACGGAGGATGTGTCTGTGTTGTTATCGCATAAATAAATTGAGGTTCTTTTATATCTTCGTCGAACAGTTGCTTTTCCAACAGTTCATAAAGTTTATCGTCGTTTATCCCCCAGGAATGTCTATCATCAGCCTCTACATGAACATTTCCTTCACCTATAGTTTCATCAAAGCCCTGAACTTTAAAAAAGCCTTCCAAATCTCTCCAAGTCATACTTCCGCCGTATATTGCGGTTGAACGGTATCCTGCAGTTTTATAAGGAAGAACCATTGAACTTGCAAATTGACAAAAAGCATCTTGGGTTTGTGTAATTTGGTTAACATACGGTCTTTGAGGAATTCCCAAAGTCATTGATTCTATTGCATGAATTGTTATAAAACCCGCTGCCAAAAAATTGTTAAAAACAATATCTTTACTGAAATGCTGTTTAAGTTCTCCCAGCACATCGAATTTTTCGCTGTTATTTATAATCGGCATTTCACCGAAACCTTCCATAACAATCAAAATAACATTCGGTTTTATCGTTTGCAGTGCATTATTTTCTTTTGTTGTCTTGTAAAAAATATCTTTTATATCGGTTGCATTGTTGTATTTCGATAAAACGGTTAAATCGTTTATCACTTCTTCTTGATTTTTATACTTAAAAACTTCTTTTAAATCAATTGAATTGTTTGCGTTTTTAATTTTTAAATATATCGTATCGGCCAGAGGGTGTATAGGATTTACACAAAGTTTATTTATAAATTGATTAGGAGAAATTTGCGAATAGAAAAGTCCTAACGGGAACATTGAAAAAGAACCTCTTGCGAAAATAAAGTTCAAAGCCAATATCAAAAAAATTACTGCAAATTTCTTAAACGGTTTCCAGTACAACGTATTAAAAAATCTTTCGTTATATTTCAATTCTTTATATGTCCATTTCGACAAATTAAAAATAAACAGAGTTAAAATGACAAAAGCTATAACCAGACCGTAAAACCTATAATCACATAATATTGTTTTTATCAAAGCAAAAGTATCATCTTCAAAAAAACCGAAAATCATTAAGTTGTAGTGATCTTTAAAATAAGAATAAAAACCTAAATCTATAAATATTGCTAAAAACAACAATGAAAAAATTATGGAATAATAATATTTAATAAAAGAGATTATTGATTTAAAAAACGAGTCGCTTTTCAATAATAAACAAAGGACGAACAATAATGTAATCGGAGCATTTATATATGCAAGTATCGACAAATCAAATCTAAAGCCCATCCAAAATGCTTTTAAAACATACAACTTTAAGGAAAGCATTGCGGAAAAATCCGCAAAATACACAAAGAAAAAAAGCCTATATATCGTAAGAAAGATAAGTATAACAATATTTATAGGTATTATTAAAACAAAACTATTCAATATAACATTAAAATTGAATTTTTCTTCCATTATTGATTAATTATAGCATTAAAAAAAGATTAGAACAATGCTTTTGTATTACTGAATTGTAAAATAAAATCGGGGAGGCGGGACTTGAACCCACGGTCTCCTGCTCCCAAAGCAGGCGCGTTAGCCAACTACGCTACTCCCCGAAATGTTATAAATCAGATTAGAAATTATACTAAAAATTTACTTTTTTAGCAACAGAAACCATCTGTTTAGAAATGACAAAAAAAACTAAAAAGACGGACAGATTAAATCTAATCTGTCCATCTTTTCACAAAATAAAATTTTCTAATTAAAACTTATATCCGATACCCAACTGGAATGAAGATGTCATATCTGAAAGGAAATCTTCTCCGCCAAAAAACTTAGAATTAATATCATCGGAAAGCATTAAGCAACCAATACCGAGATAAAAATCTAATGCTTTATTATATTGATATTTAACTTTAAAATCTATTTCATTACCGTAATTTAAGCCGTTATCTCTTGCGGCAAAATTATAACCGTCTAATGAGAACAAGAATTTATCTACTGTATAATCTACTCCAACATTTATAGCTTGGAAATCAATCATGGACAAAAGACGAGTAACTTCTTGTTGACCAAATACTATTCCGGGAGCATAGTTTCCAAAATTCAAGAAAGGTTTTAAAACAACATCCATTGGACCACCCTCTCCGTCAAGCAATTCTTTAACCCCTTCAGTTCCGCCCTGCATTACGAAAGATGCTCTTATTTTTGCTTTCTTTTCTATATCATAAGAAGCATCAACTTTTATAAGATTTGCTCCGCTGTTAACACCAGCTTTTCTATCTTCATTTGGTCTAAAAATATATTTTGTATCAAACGGATTGTTTCCTGCAAAGTTCATTGCAAATTCTGCCGATGCTTTAAATCCGCCGATTTCTACTCCCGGTTTTATGCCTGCGATAGAATAGTGATCAACCAAGAAAGGTGTTTTTATATCGTATCCGTAAACTTGTAAATTGAACATATCGGCAATTTTTAAGAATTTTACATCTGCTCCGATCACTGTAGTATCTTTATTTAAGTCTACAAATTCATCTACAGCTTCCCCTCCACCTGGCAATATTCTGGTTAACATACCATCAAGACCTAACGGTAAACCTAAAAGTTTTCCGAGGTTAGCATATATTAAATTAGCTTTAACATTTTCTTTATCATAATAGAGTGTAACTGCATTTACTGATGTTATGCTGTCAAAGCCCAATAAAGGTAAATTAACACCGAACAAAGGTTGATAACGTCTTATACCAAAATACATTACTGAACTGTCTTCATCACCATAATATTGACGACCTACTTTAACGCTTAATCCGTCAACATCAAATAATTTTTTTATGGTAATATTTGCGGTTTGAACTCTTATATTATCCAAATAACTCTGTATGCTGTTGCCTTTAATAGGAGAACTGTTCGGATCGTTTGCCAATGACCAAAATTTGTTTCCGCCTTCTGCCCAATTGTTTGAATATGCTAACGATAAGTCTGCCGAAACATTTTCAACAAAGTCAAAAGTTATTCCGGCTGTAAGAAAACTTACAACTCCGCTGTAATTTGAATTGATTTTTCCTTCCTTAACCAAATTAGCAATGTTCAAATCATATCCGTTTTGAACACTGTAACCAATGACTTGTCCTTCCCCGTAGTACTTAATGTTCTTCATAAACAAAAAGTCACTTGCATACAAAGACTGCATGCTTAAGACAACCACTGCCAACAATGCTACCAACTTTTTCATGTTTTTTTCTCCTTTTTTAGTTTTTTTGTTTCAACAACTATAGGTAAAATACTACAATAAATAACAAAGTTTGTCAACACCTATAACAAATTATAATTCACATAGAAACATAACGACAATAAAAAAACTGAAAATTTTGTCAGTGAGATGAAAAAATTCCCTAATTATGATTTAGTATAAGAACAAGAATGTAAGGACATAAAAAAACAGAAAAGATTTTAGGCGAAATGAAGAAACGCAAGAGTAACAATAGTATAACCATAGAAATGTAACGAAAATAAAAAACTGAAAATTTTGTCAGTGAGATGAAAAAATTCCGAGCCGTAGTGTACGCAAGTGAAACGGTACATGAGGCTCGGAATTTTAAAATCGCAACTAAAAACTTTTCAGTTTTTTATAACGATGTAGCTAAATTAAATTCTAATACATCGGTGGCATTCCCCCGCCCATCGGAGGCATTGCCGGTCCATCTTTCTTTTCAGGAATATCTGTTACAAGAGCTTCTGTTGTAAGAACAAGTCCTGCAATTGAAGCTGCATTCTGCAATGCTGTTCTTGTAACTTTTGCAGGATCTACGATACCTGCTTTTATCATATCAACAAATTCGTCGTTGTCTGCATTGTATCCGTAAGAAGCATCTTTTTTGTTTTTAATTTTATCAACTATAACAGAAGCTTCTATTCCGGCGTTTTCAATTATTTGTCTGATAGGTCCTTCCAAAGATTTTCTAACTATATTGATACCTGTTTGTTCGTCACTGTCTGCACCTTTTAAACTGTCAAGAACCGATTGTGCTTTAAGTAATGCTACTCCGCCGCCGGCAACTATACCTTCTTCAACACCTGCTCTTGTTGCATTCATTGCATCTTCTACTTTAAATTTCTTGGCTTTCATCTCAGCTTCTGTTGCTGCACCGACATTTATAACTGCAACTCCGCCTACCAATTTTGCTAATCTTTCCTGCAATTTTTCTTTATCGTAATCAGATTTTGTTTCTTCTATTTGTTTTCTTATTTGTGCAATTCTTTGTTCAATTTCTTTTTTGTCGCCCAAACCTGAAACGATTGTTGTGTTTTCTTTATCTACAACAACTCTCTTTGCTTGACCAAGCATATCGATTGTAGCTGCATCAAGTTTCAACCCGGTTTCTTCCGAAATTACCGTTCCGCCGGTAAGAATTGCTATATCCTGCAACATTTCTTTTCTTCTGTCACCGAATCCCGGAGCTTTAACAGCGATAACTTTCAATGTTCCTCTGATTTTGTTAACAACCAATGTTGCTAATGCTTCACCTTCGATATCTTCTGCGATAATAATAAATCCTTTTCCTGTTTGAACAACTTTTTAAGAAGAGGAAGAATTTC
>JAEEGG010002018.1_pt1 | contig 53470 bp, 40 predicted proteins | sample 9134161 | NCBI WGS metagenome assembly JAEEGG01 (sample SAMN16246543, study PRJNA631951) | gut metagenome | biome: gut microbiome; feature: rumen; material: CR-attached | host: Bos | place: Iran: Karaj | collected 2018-10 | reverse complement strand
GTGACCACGTGCCATATATGAACAATGCCGACAAATACGGTTTTATGATCGGGAACTGCTGTCTGTCCTGCACCTTTGGAGACCCTGAGTGTTTTGCCGAAATGCTCTTGCGTGTCCCCGACAAAGGAGCTGTCGGCTATATCGGCGGTTCCGACATCACTTACTGGGATGAGGACTTTTACTGGTCTGTCGGTTTCCGCAGCACCATAGACTCCACCCCGACGTACAACGCCAACTATCTGGGTGCCTACGACAGAATCTTCCACACGCACGGCGAGAATCACAATGCCTGGGTCACCAGCATCGCGGGCTACATGACTGCCGGAGATCTGGCGGTGGAAGGCTCAAGCTCGGATCTAAAGCTTTACTACTGGGAGGCTTACCACCTGATGGGCGACCCTTCCTTGAAACCCTATTTGGGGATTCCATCCAACTTGACCGTCAACTCCGACGAGTTTCTCTTGGTGGGCAGCACCAGCTATGACGTGCAGACGGTGCCCTACGCATACGTGGCCCTGACCTACAACAACGAGTTGATAGCGGCCGCCTTCACGGATGCCTCCGGTTATGCCAGCCTCACCTTCAGCGCCGTCAACATCCTGGGTGATTATGAGTTGGCCGTTTCGGCACAAAACCACATCCAATTCTTCAAGACCGTGCAGGTCATCGCCCCGACGGGACCTTTTGTGGCTGTCTCCTCTTACTCCTTGTCGGAGCAGAGTGTCCCGCAACCGGGCTCCACGGTGTATATGAATGTGGCCCTGACGAACTATGGTGTGGCCGCGGCCTCCAATGTCACCACCACGCTCAGCAGCAACTATCCGGGCGTCGTCATCCCTCAAAACAGCGTGAGCGACAACAGCATCGCCGCTGACGCCACCAGTACGCACAACAACGCCTTCACCATTGTGTTGCCTGCCGATGCCCAAGATGGAGACGAAATTCCTTTTGTCATCACCACCGCCTTCGGCAATCTCACCACCACCAAGAATTTCAAGATAATGGTTGCGACTCCGAAATTTTCCATCGCGAACGTGACCCTTCAGAATGCGAACGGCAGCAGTTCTTTCGCTCCCGGCGACATGGTCAACGTGACGGTGACCTACGCCAACACCGGCCACAGTCCGCTAACCAATGCTGTCTTGCACCTCACCAGCCATTACAGCCTGGTAACCGTAAACACTCCCGCCCAGAACATAGCGGTGCTGCCTGCCGGCGCCTCCGCAACCGCCCAGTACCAGGTGGCTATCGGCGCCGCGGTGCCGGACATGACCACTGTGCCGCTCTACGTGAAATGCGTGGTGGGCCAGGACGTCATCGTGGACACCATCTACTTGACCGTTGGCACTGTCATGGAAACCTTCGAGACGGGTGGTCTGACCGCTTTCCCGTGGCAGACCAACAACAACCCATGGTTCGTCACCAATGAACAACCCTACGCCGGCAACTACTGCGTCCGTTCCAAACAGGACTTGGCCGACAACGACCAATCTGAATTCTACATCACGATCAACTGTTCCGCCGCTGCAAGCATCTCCTATTTCCGCAAAGTCTCTTCTGAGGACGGCTATGACTTCTTCAAGTTCTACATCGACGACACCGAGATGGACAGCCAAACGGGTTCCACCGGCTGGTCACAGGCCTCCTTCCCTGTCGATTTTGGCACGCACACCTTCAGATTCATCTACCAGAAGGACTCTGGTGTCATCGGCGGCAGCGACTGCGCTTGGGTGGACAATATCGTTCTCCCCGGCATGGGCAACCTGTGTGTGGAAGACATGGACGACAATGTAGGCGTTGAAAGCCCTGAAAAGGTCACGTTCAGTGTGTTCCCCAACCCCACCACGGGCATGCTTTATGTGCAAAGTTCCGAACCCGTACAGCAAATCGTGATTTACGACTTGAGCGGTCGTCAGATCATGAGCTGCAACGGACAGGCCGAGCAGCTGAACGCCCTCAATGTCAATAACTTGAACAGTGGAATCTACTTCATCCGCATCGTCACCACCGACAACCGCACTTCCATTTCCAAGTTCATCAAGCAATAGCTACATTCACTAAAAAATCGTACTTTTGCCGCCGGAATGAAAAAATGGTTCACTCGCACGAAATCCGAGGAACGCGCCGTCTCCCTGTCGGCGCTCACCTGGCAGCGTTTCAAGAAGGAACGCCAGGCCATCGTGTCGCTGGCCTACATCGGACTGGTCATCATTGTCGCTGTTCTCGGCTATCTCATCACCCCCGACTCCACCCCCTTCTGCAACCACCAACAACTTGAAATCGCCCTCCAGAAACCGGGATTCACCGTGCAGCTTCTGGAGCTAAAACCCGACCAGGACGTACCACACGTCAACTTCTTCAAGAAGATGCTGTTCGGGCAACCCGCTGAGTACAAGACCGTTCCGATAGAGTCCTACACCGTCTCCGGCGACTCAGTGACCGTGAAGCTGTTCCAGCAGGAGTACTACGAATCGTACGCCAAGGCCGACCTATCGCCGCGTATGGTCAAGAAGCAGCGGTTTCTGCTCGGCACCGACCGCTACGGTCGCGATGTCCTCAGCCAGCTGATGATCGGCGCGCGCGTGAGTCTCTCCGTGGGATTCCTCTCGATTTTCATCGCCCTGGTCATCGGCACGCTCGTCGGGGCCACCGCCGGCTACTTCCGGGGCTGGGTCGATGACGTGCTCACCTTCCTCATCAACGTGGTGTGGTCCATCCCTACCCTGCTGCTCGTCATCGCCATCAGCTTCGCACTCGGCAAGGGGTTCTGGAAGATTTTCATCGCCATAGGTCTGACCATGTGGGTGGATATCGCCCGCGTGGTGCGCGGACAGTTCCTGAGTCTGCGCGAACAGGACTTCGTGGAGTCCGCCAGAGCATTGGGATACAGCAATTTCCGTATCATCGTCAAGCACATCCTGCCCAACATCACGGGCACGCTCATCGTGATTGCCGCCTCCAACTTCTCGTCGGCCATCCTGATGGAAGCGGGCCTGAGCTTCCTCGGCCTGGGCGTGATCCCCCCCACCCCGTCGTGGGGCATCATGATCAAGGAAAGCTACGCCTACATCGTGCTAAACAACGCCTACCTGCCCATCATCCCCGGTCTGGCCATCATGCTGTTAGTGCTGTCGTTCATGCTGATAGGCAATGCGTTGAGGGACGCGATGGACGTGCGAAGTTAATTATGAATTATGAATTATGAATAACGGTGATGATAATGGACAAGAGGCTGTTGAGCTTTATCGGTGTCATCCGGAGCGTGGAGGTGGCATTGGATGGGCGATAATTTTTCTGATTTTTTTTGGAGTGCCTATCTATGGTGTCATTTTGGAAAAAAATCTGTGGCCTTTGCTTATTTTTTGGTTGCCGTTCGGCTGGTATATGTTGCTGTGTTTGGAACAGACACTGTGGCAACTATTTGGGGAGGAAATCGGCACCATAGACGACGAATATTTCTACATCCACCGCAAAAACAGGATGTTCAACCGTAATTGGCGTATCCATCTCCACAAAATCAACGAAATGGATTATTACACTGAATCCACATTTCATAAGCTCTTCTTAAGGCGTGGTTTAGTGAAAAACACGTTGTATATCGCCTATTCCCCCAGCGATAATCATTACAATTTCGCTCCGGGACTCCCATCTGACGAGCAGGACACGGTGTTGGACCGTTTAGAGGAGGCCGTCGCCGCCGCGAAGGAGCGCGAAGGGATAAAGGCCGAGGAGGAGTACAGGGAGGCGGTTGAAGAAGAAAATACAGCTGTTTGACTTTTGATAGGTGTTTCTTTTTATTGAATACAGGGATAATGTTTTATTCTTTGTTAAGAAAAAATGTTATCTTTGCTGCGTGATCTAAAAACAAAAAATTATTCAATATGATTATTAAAGTAACTGAAGCACAATATATTGACGCATACAAAATGTGGGTGCGTTTTAATAATGGGGATTGCCGGATTTTTGATTTTGCGACCATCATTGATAAATATCCTGTTTTTGAACCTCTGAAGGATATTGAGCTGTTAAGAAATTTTCAGGTTTCGGACACGCTTGAATGGCTGGATGGGGAAATCGTCATTGCGCCCGAATACCTACAGGAACATGGTGTTGTAGCGTACCCTAACAAGGAAATTGAACTTGGAAGTGTGGCTGAAGACAAGAACACATACATCCAAGACCCTGAAATCATGGAAATTGCCAATAGCTATGCTGATGTGAAACAAGGAAAAACTAAAACGAATTCTATCTCAAAACTGCTTGACGAACTATGAGTTACCAAATAACTACTATACCTAAGTTTGACAAACAGGCAAAAGCTCTTGCAAAAAAGTATCCTTCATTTAAAAGCGACCTTGCTGAATTGGTTGACATCCTGTCCGAGAACCCTCTGGCAGGAACATTGCTCTTTGACGATGTTTATAAGATTCGGATGAGTATCAAGTCAAAAAACAAAGGTAAAAGCGGGGGAGCGAGACTGATTTATTTCAATGTTTTCGCACAGAGAAAAGATAGTGACGAAATAGTGCTCCTTTCCATATATGACAAAAGCGAACATGAGAGCATTACGGATAAGCAAATCAGGGAAGCTTTGAAATCCGTAAGATTAGAATAATTGTCATAGAAGTGCTGTCAGCCACCCTTTTAGTTCCGCCACCCGTTCACGGTATTTCTCAATTTGTCCTTCAATGAAGTCGTCGCTGAACTTGCGGTCGCAAAAGCCGTTGCCCCGGGCCACGTACTCGTCGTCGTCCAACGAGCCGTACAGGTCCAGATAGTTGTCCAAATACTCCTGGTTTTCGCGCAAGAGGCGCTTCAAATCCTCCATGTCGGCCTCGAAAGTCTCGCCGGTGGAATAACGGTATGTTTTCTTTTTCTGCATATTCGGTTTTAAGGCTATTCTTGTATTTTTTACGACAACTGGGACAACTTTGGACAACTTTTATTTCGACATGTAGTTGTCATGGTTTTAGATGTTGTCGTCCATTATTCACTTTGCTTGCCAGCACATTTCCCCTCTTCAATCGCGGACTCAAGGCGGGCGTCGTTTTCAAACAATTCATTCAAGAATTTGTCTTTCTTATTGTCGGCGGAGGCGTTGGAAACACTTTGGCGTTGTTTTTGGAGTTCGAAGGCGGCAAACTCTTCGTCGCTCACCCCCATCAGCTCCTTGCACTGCTGAAATTCCTCCTTCAGGCTCTCCCCAACAAGACCGCTCATAAAAATGTAAGTGCTATACGGGAACTCCAGTGCTGTTTGCAGATCCCAACAATGGGCCTTCTGCAGAAATTCGTTCTTGCACGAATCGATTATCATAGATTCGTAGGAGTCCCGGTCATGATAAAATGTGGAGATCATCTCCACAAATCGCACATTGTCGAGGGTGTTGAGTGTTTCGAAATTGGACGAGAAGATTTGTGCCGTGGTATTGTCGAAGTGCTCATTCGGCATACAATGGTTGAAAAAGAATCTCTTTTGCTCGAAAAGCGATGTGTCGCGTGCCACTTCGATTTGCAGTTCAAGCCCTTTTCGAAGCATGGAATCGACATGTTCAACGAGTTCGATGGAACGGTTCATGTCGTAAAGCACGTACATCACCATCTGCCGTTTGTCTTTTGCCTTTTGTCTTCTGTCGATGAAAGCCGCCGTGCCGAAGGTGAGTACAATGGAAAAGGTGGTGGCGATGAAGGTCATGAGCAGATCCTTCAGCCACGGCCACCGCACAACACCCGTGATATTGGTAGTGTTCGAAGTCAATTTGTCGTTTTTTGTCCAAAATCTCATAATCAAAAATTTAAACAGCAAAGATACAATTTTATTGTTTCACAAATTTACGTGTCTCGCCGTTCACATGAACAAGATATACGCCCCGAGGCAGGTCGCTGATCATAACTCTGTTTGCCTTGTTGTTGAGATGTACGGTCTTCAATGTTCTGCCGTCCATGTCGAGGATTTCCGCCGGAGCGTCTGCCTGTTGGACAAAAACGTCAATGAAGTCGGTGGCGGGGTTGGGACAGACTCGGAGAAAAGGATCGGGCAGCTGATAATGAGGCACTGCCGTGACCAGACTGTCGGAATGCGCTGCAATCATGGCTTCGATCGCTCTGTTACAAACGGCACAGAAAGGCGCATAGTCGCGCATCATGCAATGGAGTTGCGGGCGGTACATGCCATACTCCAAATAACCTCCGCCCTCAAAAGCCCCTACCGTGTTGTTATATTGGTTGGTGCTCGGTGTGGGGATTGGTGTGCCAGGCGCAACCAGATCGGCCCATTTCGAGTCAAAATCCACCAACGTGGTCAGATTGGGCTGCCAAGGCTCCACATTCAGATTGAAAAGCGCAGCTAGAGGACTGCCCTGCTCCGCATATTCATCACCCAAACCGGCGAAAGCATGGCCGAACTCATGCACAATGACATGGGCTGACGACATATTGCCCGCCGTACTCATCGAGTAGAAGTTGTATAATCCGCCACCGCCATATTGGCTGCTGTTCACCAGAATATAAATCTGATCGTACGGTGCGTTGGCCGCTACATCCTTTACCGAGAAATAGTCGCGAGTGGTGCAGTAGCGGTCAATGTAAAAGGTGTAGAAATGCGCGTTGAGGATGGTACGTGCCCAAATGGAATAACCGGGGATGTCAATTCCGCTCTCCTCGGAAGGGGCAAGCACGGCCCGGAAATTGAAATCGTTGATGTGGCTGGCGAACGGCTCATTCTGGGAGAACACATTCACTAGATTCTGACAATCTTGCTGAAACTGAGCCATCTCAGCGGCGGTGTATCCCTCGGGCAGAATTACAACATCCACCTTGCTGTCCGGCGTACCGTTAACCAGCACATCCTGTACGGGAAAGATGTAGCGCTGCTCGGTGGTGTTGAACATCTCTCCGGGCTCATAAAGTTTGGAGAAAACTTCCTCGAACTCGCCATTGAAGTCTCTGGTTTCGAGAATGATATACGCCTGATTCAGCGGCAAAGGAACACTCACGGACTCTTCATAGCAGCGTTCCATGCTGGCGGCCTCATTGGTGGTCTGCCATTCTCGGAACAAAGGCTTGTACCCCCTTGTATAAATGATGGTATTACTTTGTGCATCAACCACTTTCACACGGCTGGTCCCGTAATTGAAAGGATCGATCAGGTTGACCTTGGAGCCCCCGAAATGCGGCTCGATGATGAAACGCTCGAACACATAGTGAGAACTGTCGGCGTCGCCGCACTGATAGACATCCATGCGCAAAGACCCTTCGTTATGGAAATACTGCGCGAAATTGACATTCTGCGCCCTCGAAAGTATCGAAAACGCGAGCGCGAGCAGGATAAATATGGACTTTTTCATCTCAAATAAATTTGTCGCAAAAATACACTTATTTCCATATAGTTCCAAGTTCAAGTTTCAAGTTGCATGTTTTCCGCTATTGCCTTTTGCCTGTTGCCTAAAAAATAGTATCTTTGCCGCGAACAAAAACCTCACGATTATGCAATTGGAATTCACATTTGAAGATAAGGAATTTATGGCTCAGCGCGGGAGCGAACCCGCACAAGTGGAACAGCAGTTTGCCAACTTCGAGAAGGGCTTCCCCTTCGCCGACATCGACCGCCCCGCGACCGTCGATGACGGTATCCTGCGCCTCGACGAAGACCAGGTGGCCGAATTGGAGGCCGAATACCCCTACGCCATCGAGGGCAAGAAGATTGAGAAGTTCGTGCCCGCGTCCGGCGCCGCGTCCCGCATGTTCAAGGACCTCTACGCCCTGCTGAACGAGATCTTGGACGACAAACAGCAAGAGCTGGCGAAGACCTTCCTCGCCACCCTGCCCCGCTACCCATTCTACGAGGCGCTGAAGCAGGCGATGGCCGACAAACAGCTCGACCTCGATGCGGAAATCCAAAAGGGCAACTTCCGTCTCATCATCCAATATCTTCTTGAAAAAGAGGGTCTTAACTACGGTAACCTGCCCAAAGGTCTGCTGCTCTTCCATCGCTACGACAACGAGATCCGCACCGCCATCGAGGAACATTTCGTGGAGGCCGCGCTCTACGCCACCTCCGGCATCGACGCTTACCTGCACTTCACTGTCTCCGAGCACCATCTGGAACTCTTCAAGGCGAAAGTGGCGGAAATCCAACCCGTCTATGAGGAGCGTTTCGGGGTGAAATACCACGTCACCTTCTCCATGCAGGCCGCTTCCACCGACACGCTGGCGGCCACGGAGGACAACCAGCCCTTCCGCGACGAGAACGGCAAATTGTTGTTCCGTCCCGGCGGACACGGCGCCCTCATCTACAATGTCAACAACCGCGATGCCGACATTCTCTTCGTGAAGAACATCGACAACGTCACCAAAGACCAGAACCTCGCCCCGACAGTTATCTACAAGAAGGTATTGGCAGCATATCTGTTGCAACTACAAAGCATTCAGTTCCAGTATCTTAAAATCTTGGAAGCCGGCGAGGTGGATCCGATGACGTTGTGCGAAATCATGGACTTCGCCGAGAGCAAGCTGATGATTTCCCTTGATGAACAACCCACGGCCGAAGAGCTCTACGAGCTGATGAACCGTCCGGTGCGCCTCTGCGGCATGGTGAAGAACGAGGGCGAGCCTGGCGGCGGTCCCTTCTGGGTGCGCGACGCCGAGGGCAACTGCTCGCTTCAAATCGTGGAGTCGTCGCAGATTGACAAAAACGACCCCGAAAAGCTGGCCATCATGGCGAAAGCCACCCACTTCAACCCCGTTGATATGGTGTGCGCCATCAAGAACTACAAGGGCGAGAAATTCGACCTGCTGCAGTATGTTGACCCCAACACAGGCTTCATCTCCTCGAAATCTTACAACGGCAAGACCCTGAAGGCCATGGAGTTACCCGGTCTCTGGAACGGCGCGATGGCCAACTGGATCACCATCTTCGTGGAAGTGCCGCTCGCCACGTTCAATCCCGTGAAGACGGTGTTCGACTTGCTGAAGCGAAACTGAGCAATTCAGAATTAAGAATTAAGAATTAAGCATTATAAGTTGTAAGGGTGTCCTGGTTGTCGTCAATTGGAAGACAACCGGGACACCCTAAACTCTAAACTCTAATCCCTAAACTACCGGTTTTGCGGCGTAAGGGTCACGAACGGGATCAACATCTCCTCCATGGAGATACCGCCGTGCTGGAAAGTGTTCTTATAGAGGTTCACGTACTGGTTGAAGTTGTTCTGGTACGCAAAAAAGTCTGATTTAGTGGCAAATATGAACCGTTGCGTCATATTCTCCTTCGGCAGGAAAGCGTCGTCGGGGTTCTTGATCTCGAAGACCTCCTTGGCCGGGTAGTCCATGCTGCTGCGGCCCACCTTGTAGCGCAAGTTCGTGTTCAGGTCGCGCTCGCCCACCATCTTCAACGCCCGATCGACTTTGATGGTGCCGTGGTCGGTGGTGATCATCACGGGTATCTTTCTTTCCGCCAGCCACTTGAGCATATCGAAAAGCACGGAATTGGCGAACCAGGAAGCGGTGACGCTGCGATAGGATTTCTCGTCGTCGGCGAGCTCACGCACCACATTCACGTCCGTGCCCGCGTGCGAGAGCATATCCACGAAGTTGAAGACGATGACGTTCAGCGGGTTGTTCAGCAGCTGGTGGAAGCTGTCGAAAACTTTCTTCCCATAGTCGGCGTTGAGGATTTTGTAGTAGGAATATTTGATGTTTTTGCCGTAACGTTTCAGATATTCGCCCAACAGCTGCTCCTCGTATTGGTTTTTGCTGCCGGCATCGTTCTCGTTGAGCCAGTAGTTGGGGTATTTTTTGGCGATCACCGACGGCATCAAGCCGGAAAACAGCGCGTTGCGGGCGTAATGCGTGGCCGTGGGCAGGATGCTATAGCAGATACTCTCGTCCTGGATGTAGTAATAGTCGTGAATCAGCGGGTAGATGCTCCGCCATTGGTCGTAGCGCAGGTTGTCGATGACGAACAGGAACGTGCTCTTCTGGTCGCTGAGTTTCGGGAAAAGCTTCTCTTTCAGCACGGTGTGCGACTGCAACGGTTTCTCATCGGAGCGACCGTTGACCCAGTCGAGGTAGTTGCGCTGCACGAACTTGCTGAACTGCACGTTGGCTTCCTCCTTCTGCGCCGCCAGCATCTCTGTAATACTCTCATCCTCAATCTTTTCAATCTTCAATTCCCAATCAACAAGTTCCTTGTAGAGTTCCTCCCATTCCGCCACACTCAGCCGGTCGGAGATGCGCATGGAGAGTTCGCGGAACGATTGCTGGTAGTTGCTGGTCACCTTTTCGCTCACCAACTTCTTGTTGTCGATGTTCTTTTTCAGGCACAGCAGTATCTGGTTGGGATTCACGGGCTTGATGAGGTAGTCGGCGATGTTGGAGCCGATGGCGTCCTCCATGATATGCTCCTCCTCGCTCTTGGTGATCATCACGATGGGAATGTGCGGATAATCCTTTTTGAGCCGTTGCAGCGTCTCCAACCCGCTCAGTCCGGGCATGTTCTCATCCAGGAAAATGATATTCACGAACTCCTTCTTGAGGATTTCGAGAGCCTCCATGCCGCTCATCGCGGGAATCACATCGTAACCTTTGGTCTGCAAAAACATGATATGCGGTTTCAACAAGTCAATCTCATCATCCGCCCATAAAATCTTCGTATTCATACTATATTCTTTTGATTTGTAAAACGGACGAATAACGGCACAATCGGCGAATTATTGTATGCCCGGTGGCAATAACTTTGACTATGACTAATGACTAATGACTATGACTTAGACTATAACTATGACTTAAACCGTAGTCATAGTCTAAGTCTAAGTTTATGTTTAAGTCATAGTCTAAGTTTAAGTCATAGTCCAAAAATTCATCCCCCCATTTAAACCATTTAATAAAAAATGTATCTTTGCCGATTGAATTGTTTTCGCAAAAGTATTAACAAAAATAAGTAGAAAAATGAAAAGAACAATCCGTTTATTCGCCATCATCGCCTTGATGATCGCCAGTGTGAGCGCTTTCGCACAGAAGCCTTTCGCGGGCAAAATCACTTTCGAAGTGGCCGCCGAAGGCATCTCCGACCCCAACATCGCCGCTGAACTGGCCGAACAGACCGTGGAATACACCGTCATGGGCAACAACAGCCGTATGGACCTGAGCGTCGGAATTGACATGTCCATCATCTCGAACGGCAATGCCAAAACCTACACCATCCTCTTCAACATCCCCGGCTACGGCAAGTATTACATCCAGCAGAAAGCCGAGGACATCCAGAAAAATCAGGCCACCAAAAAATATGACTACAAATACACCGGCGAAGAGAAAACGATCTCCGGCTACAAATGCCAAAAAGTCATCATGACGGCAACAGATCTCGAAACCGACGAGGAGAATGTCATGGAGTTGTGGGTCACCACCGAGTTGGGACTGGGTGACGACATCAATTTCTACACTCACCCGAACCTGAAAGGCTATCCGCTCAGCATTAAGCAGACGCAGGAGGTGAATGGCGAAATGATCACGACCATCACCACTGCCACGAAAATCACCCCCGACAAGAAGGTGAAATCCACACTGTTCCTCATGCCTTCCGACGCGAAGTCCTTCGAAGAAGCACCCGCGGAACTGCAGCAGATGCTTGGCGGTCTTGGTGGCGACGACGAAGAATAACAACGTCTATGTGGCGACCTCTTACCGAAGCTGAAATCAGTCAGCTGGTTCAGCAAAACAATTTTGCGGACGACTGGGGAAACATCTCAGTCGCCCGCAATTTTTCTATCCAGGGGATTTATGACTGCCGGTTCTACGGCAACATAAAACTGGAGGAGAATGTGACCCTCCTGAATTCCACCTTGCTCAACTACCATATCGGCTGCGACACGCGCATCGCCAATGTGCAGCAGATGTGGTTCTCCCGCGAGCGCTACGCATACCCGCTGGAACTCTGCAACGAGGACGGGCGCTACCGGGTGAACGCCGTGCCGGAAATGAACTCCACCGACGTTTTCCTGAGCCTGCATACCGGCAGGCCGGACCTTTTCGAGCACGAGGCGCCTTCGGAGAGCATGGGCTATATCGGTCCGCACAGCAATATCGAAAACATCCCCGAAATCCTCAACCTGCACGTCGAAGAGTTCGCCAACCTGAAGAACTGCCGCAAGGTTTCCCACGTCTGGATCTCCTCCGACGGCGAGGAAGGGGTCTTCGTCGGCCATGGGGTCATCCTCGACCACGTCATCGTGAACAAAGGTGCCCGCATCGACACCAACGCCAACCTCCAACACGTGCTGGTCGGACAGCAGGTCAGCATCAGCGACGGGACGCGGGTCTATCAGTCTGCCATCGGCGACAACAGCCACATCGCGGGCTGTGAAATCGGGCATTCGTTCCTCTATCCGTGCCACGAGCAGCACCACAGCAACTCCTTCCTGATTGCCGCGCATATCCAAGGACAGAGCAACGTGGCCGCTGGCGCGACACTCGGCTCCAACCACAACGGCCGTAAAAACGATGTCGATTTGGTGGCCGGACGCGGGTTCTGGCCCGGACTCTGCACGTCGTTGGCCTTCCCCTGCTCCTTCGCGCCCTACGCCCTCATCGCCAAAGGAGATTACCCGCGACCGCTACGCATCCCATTCGCTTTCTCGCTGATTAACAACAATGTAAAGGACGACTGCTTGGAAATCATGCCCGCCTTCTGGTGGATGCACAACGCCTACGCGATGATGCGCAACGAATGGAAATACGAGCACCGCGACAAACGCAAAGATTATACGCAATATTTTGATTATCGGGCACTTGCACCTGACACGATACATGTCGTGGCGGAGAACCACCGGCTGCTCACCCGCCACCTCGCGGGCGAAGCGGAACTCCCGAAAATGGAGATGTCCAGCCGGCCCGTCCGAATCCTGAAAGAGAAAGAAGCCGTCGCCGCCTACCGCGAAATGATGCTCTGCTATGTCTTGGCAGAAGGCGTTTTTCACAACAAACCCGAAACCTTGATAGAACTGTCAGAAAACACTACTCTACAATGGATTAATGCTGGCGGCAACATTCTGACCACGGAACAATGGACCGCCATCTGCAATGCCTCTTCGTTGAAGGAAAGCCATGAATTGCAATTGGAATATGTGGACGAAAACTCCTCGTTCGTTCACCTCCAAAATGCCATTTGCATTCTGGATTACCTTTGCAACGGCGAGGTCACCATACCGCGTATCCTGTCGCTATACCGGGAAGCCATTGACGCGCAAATCCGATTCTACGAGCGGGTTATCGAAGAGCGGAAGAAAGACCTGACCTCCGAATTCCGCCAGACCAACACGATGTTCCCCACCCCGTCCGCCGACATCTTCGACGACCCCATCTGCCAGCAAGCCGCAACGGAAATCGCGAAGCTGGAACGGACGTTGCATACTTGAGACTTGAGACTTGAGACTTGAGACTTGAGACTTGGGACTTGGGACTTGAGACTTGAGACTTGGGACTTGGGACTTGAGACTTGAGACTTAGACTTAGAACTTAGACTTAGAACTTAGACTTAGAACTTAGACTTAGACTTTAGTGAACGATCTTGACCTCTACATAATTCTTAATTTTTAATTCTTAATTCTTAATTCATCATTCATAATTCATCATTCATAATTCCAAAGTTCGTGGCTGACAATTATATCGAGAACAAATTCGACGAATACCGATCCAAACAGAAGGTCGTTTATAAAAGCGCGGGGCAGTCGCTGGACGCGCTGCTGAAGAAGAACCGCAGCTATCGCGGGTATGATCCGGCGTACAAAGTTCCGGAGGCGGTTTTAGAGAAGATGGTGGCGGTGAACGCGCTGCTGCCGTCGGCGAAGAACCAACAGGCGCTGCGCTTCAAGCTGATAACGGAAGGCAACGGCGACGACATCGTGCTGGAAAACATCAAGTTGGGCGGGATGCTGCCGGAGCTGCACCTGCCATTCCCGGGCACCGAGCCGAAAGCCTTCATCATCGTCTGCACCACCGTGCCCGAAAGCAAAATGCTGCACGTGGACGTGGGCATCGCCGTGCAAAGCATGCTGTTGAAGGCGACGGAATTAGGCTATAACGGTCTGATTATCGGTGCTTTCAACGCAAAGAAGATCGAAGAGGCGTTCGCACTCCCCTACCCGCCCGTACTCATCCTCGCCGTCGGGAAAGGCCATGAGAAAATCGAGCTGACGGAAATTTCCGCAACCGAAAGCCATGCCTATTACCGCAACGAAAACGGCACGCATTACGTGCCGAAAGTGCGTTGGCAAGAACTGATCATTCGTTAGCTGTTGGCTGTTGGCTGTTAGCAGTCCTCAAGATTCCGTAAAATGATATCGATCCGGATGTCGAAGGCTTCGCGGGTGGCGTAGCCCACGTGGGGTACGAGCACGCAGTTGGGCGCCTGCACGAGCGGGTGGTCCTGCGGCAACGGCGGCTCTTTCTCATAGACATCGATGCCGGCGCCGGCGATTTTGCCGTCGCGAAGGCATTCTGCCAGGGCTTCCATGTCCACCACATTGCCCCGGGCGGTATTGACCAGGATGGCCGTCGGTTTGCATAATGCCAACAAATCCTTGCTGATCAGATGTTTGGTTTCGGCGGTGAGCGGCACATGCAGTGAGATGATGTCGCTGTCGCGCATCAACGCCTCCAACGTGACGTATGCGCAGCCCAAGTTCATCATCTCGGGTTTGTGTGTCCGGCTCCAGGCTATCACTTTGCATCCGAACGCCTTGAGCAGCTCCGCCGTGCGGAGACCGATGGCGCCGGTGCCGACGATGCCGACCGTTTTGCCGCGCAACTCGCGACCGAGGAACGCGCCGCGAACACCACCCTGACGGATGCTCCCGTCGAGGAAAGTGATCTTGCGCAGAACGTCAATCATCAGTCCCACAGCCAGTTCCGCAACGGCTTCCGTGGCGTAGCCGGAGGCGTTTTTCACTGTGATACCGTGCGTTTCGCAGTATTCCAGGTCAATGTGATCGAGTCCGGTGAACGCCACGTCCAAAAACTGCAGTTTCGGACATTGCGAGAGGACATCGGCGCGAAGCGGAATGTTGGAGATGATGACCGCTTCCGCGTCCTTCATGCGCTCCACCAATGTGGCGGAATCTTCTTTTCTGTCTGAAAACCAGACAAATTCATGGCCTTTTCCAGCCAAATCCTGTTTGATTTCCTGCGCCCGTTCGGCGGAAATCCCAATTGGTTCAACGGCTACTATCTTCATGTTTTATCGGTTTATCACATTTGCTTCCTCCACTTGCAACACCTTAATGGCAAGCGGGTCATATAGCGCGACCACAACGTGGCAGTTGCCCATCACCCAGTCGGTTTTAGAACAGTCGATCTTGGCGGCATAGACTTCGTTGTCGCCGGCATGCCATTCGAGCTGGTTGTCGCGAAGTATATATCCAAAAGCATCGGTCAGGTAGGCGCGGAGCACATGGTTGTGCGTGTATTCCAGGATGTCCTGGTTGCCGTCCTTCTGCGGTTTTACGACGCCGTCTTCGACCAGGAAAATGATGATGCGAAGCGGGTTATTATAATCCTCCAGCATCGTCATCTTGGTGTTCACCTTCAAGGTCATGTCGTTTGGGTCGTATTCATTGATAATTTGCACAGCAGCAGTAGCTTTTGAGCGGTCCACTTCGCTGACAACGGAGGTCCATTGCTCGCGCGACCAGCCGCCGTCCTTCATTTCACGGTTCACAATGGCCTTCGGGATGGCATCGATGTTATAGGCTTCGCCGAGTATATTGCCTTCGGAAGTGCGGAAATCGTAGCTGAAGGTCTCCCCTATCGGTTTTGCCAAGGCGCCATAATGTATGCCGGCCATCACGAGCGTGTCGCCGTAACGTTGGTGCAGCTGATCGAGGATCTGGTGGCCAGCCGGACAGTTCGTGCAGCGGTGCCCCGTGAACTCCTCAATCAAAATCTTACGGTAAACAGACGCGGGATCGACATCCGGGAACGTCACCGTGACATCTTCGTTTTGCATGATTTGGTAAAACGGTCCCTCGACTTTGTCGCAACTTGTCAAAAGCATGACGCCGCAAAACAGGGCAATCAGGAATGATGTTATTCTCTTCATTTTTTCGATTTATCAGAAATTAAAGCGCAAAAATACAAAAACTTTCCAAACTGTACGCTTCAAAATTTAACCTTTAACCTCTAACCTTTTAACCTTTTAACCTTTAACCTAAATCTTATACACTTTCCCTTTCGGCTTCTCCGTCTTTCCCTCGTCCTGCTGTTGCTGCGTCCGACCCGGTTTCACGTCAAGGCGGAAATCCTGCGAGGTTATGGTCCTGTACGTCTGGGATTCGTCGTCGTAGTAGGTGAAATTGGCACCGGGGATGAAATATTCGCCTTCGGAGCGCGGGATAAGCGTGAACTTGAAGGTTTTGGTACCGCTCACGAGGTTGCCTTTCGCGCTGATGTGCTGGGTGACTTTAGGGTAGGTGATGTCGCAGTCGGCGGGGAATTCGATGTTGAGATCGTCCGCCTCGATGTGGTGGAGGTTGCCGTTGCCGGAAACGGTCACGGTGAGCACCACCGACTGGTTGGCGGAAAGTTCGGTCTTGTTGATGGAGGCGGAGATGTCGAAGTGCCCCACCGTCTCGGTCTTGCCATCCGTGCGGGCACCGGGGAGCGGTTTCACCTTGAGGGACAGCTCGTTAGAGGTCAGCCGGAAGTCCTTGGCGCGCACAGTGGTCATACTGCCCCAGAACGGGTTGTTAACCACGGCGGGCACGCCGATGCGCACTATCAGGTCGAGTTTTGGGATGGTCACCTTGCCCGTTTTCAGCGGATAGGCCGCCGTCTGCAAGATGGTATAGACATGGTAGCGCTCGCCTTTGATGGTCTCGGTGGACTCGTCACTGAAGTTCTGCTCCAGCCGGTCGAGCCAGAAGGCGTCGGTGGCGGCGTAGTTGGCGCGGGTGATGTCGTAACCGCGGATATCCTGCTTGATGTAGAGTTTGTGGGTCACCACCACGGCCTCGCCTTGCCATGCCTCCGCCTGCGAAATCTCGGCCTTCACAAACAGGTCGTCCTTCTTTATATCGTCCTTGTACTCAACCTTTTCCGATTTTGACTTGGGCTGCTGCGAGTTGTTGTTATTGTTATTGTTACCGCCGCCGAAGAAGTTGAAGTCGGGCCACTCGAAGTTGAAGAAATTAGATTCTGATTCGGGCTGTTGCGCCTGTTTGCCGGTCTTGACGACCCTGACTTCCACGGCGTTGCTCCTCAACACCCGTCCGTCCACGGAAATGGAGACTCCCGGGATGGTGAACGTGCCTTCGCGGTGGCACACCAGCACGTAGGTGTACGTGTATTGCGTGCTCTGCTCCATTTGCCCGTTGGCGATGGAAATGGAGGTGCTGGACCCCATGCTCGGACCACCCACGAATTCGAACTTGCCGAAATCGGTTTCCAAAACGGTCCCTTTTTCGGATGTGGACACAGTATATTGAAATTGCTGATCTACAACCACTTCCGACGGAGCCTTGGCCGTGCAAAGCTCATCGTTCTGAGATTTGGCCGTGAAAAAGGCACCGCACAAAAAAAACGCTAAAAGCAATAAACAATTCCGTTTCATATTCATTATTTTGCGGTTGCCATAACGCGGAAACCGCCTTTTTATTGTGGACGTGCAAAACTCTGCGCCAACTGGAAATACAGATCCGTCAACACCAGTGCCGCGTTCCCGTTACGGGCGAGGTGGTATGCCGCCGTATTGCAAAGATCGGTCATGACCGTGATCTGTTTCAGCTGGAACAATCCTTGGTATTTGGCCAGCACCGACTGCTCCGCATGCGTCACCTTCAGCAAACCGGCATTAGGACAACCCATGAGCAGCATATTCCGCAACATGCGCGTGGCAAGCTGCACGAACTGTTTCTGATATTCGCGGCCGGCAGCCGAAACCTCCGCAATCACCTCCTGCGCCGCGTCATATTGGACGGCAATGTTCGGCTGACGCTGCGCAAACGCCACCATACTTCCGAAATAGGTCTCGAACTGGCGCAAAAGCAACGCCTGTTCCTGGTTGTCGGTGGCAATGTGGATGGCTTTCTTGAAATTGCCGTCAGAAAGCACCGCAATATCCGAGACAGCCTCCGGCGAGAGTTCCGGATGCATCTGCTGGAGTTTCTGTGCGACCTCCGAGTCTTTCAATCGGGGAATCTGCACCAGCTGTGTACGGGAACGGATAGTGTTCAGCAGCATGTCCTGTTGCTCCGTAATGAGGATGAAAAGCGACTTTCCCTCAGGTTCTTCCAATGTTTTCAGGATCTTCGGCGCAGCCTCGTGGTGCAGACGGTCGGCGCACCAAAGAATGTACACTTTATAGCCGTTTTGATGAGAATAGGTGTTGTTATGTCTTAAAATGTCGGAACAATCGCGAATATTGATCGACGGTTGTTTGTTTTCCCCATCCAACACCCCGAGCCATTCGTTAATATCGACATAATAGTCGCTTTCCAGCACATAATCCCTGAATTCGTTGATCAAAAGAGAAGACTGGGGGTCTTTGGGGACCGATTTCGTAGTGCAATTCGGGAAATAGAGGTGAAGGTCAGGGTGCGCCAGGTTGGCGTATTGCTTGCAGGACGGGCAAACGCCGCAGGAATCGTGCTCCCCGGGATTCTCGCAACTCAGATACTGTCCGAGCGCGATAGCGAGTGCCAGCGCGTGACTGCCGGGCTGCGCGAGGAAGAGTTGGGCGTGAGGGATGCGTCCTTCGCGGGCCAAATCGATGAGCTTCTGCTTGAGCTCACTGTCGGCTAAAACGTCCTTAAAAAACATATTTTCAAGATTTTAATGTTTGATTTTCTCTAACCAGGTGTGGTCGTTGGTGTTCTCGTAGGCATCCAGCTTTTCGAAGAGCTCATCCAGCGTGGAGGCTGAGATCAACAAGCTGTGATGGAACGGACGCAGAAACCCTTCTTGCATGAACTTGTCCAGTTGCTTCAGAAGCAAATCATAGAAACCCAGATAGTTATATACGGCTATCGGCTTGAAATGAAGCCCGAGCTGCGCATCGGTGATCATTTCGAAGAGCTCGTCCATCGTGCCATAGCCGCCGGGGAAAACCACAAACGCATCTGCCTTTTGTTCAAGAAGTTGCTTGCGTTCGCTCATCGTCTTCACCAAAATCATCTCGGTGATGTTGGTGGCCAGGACCTCCCCTTTCGTGAAGAAATCGGGCGCGACCCCGACGACCTTGCCGCCGCGGGCGAGGGCGGCATCCGCGGCCGCACCCATCAGACCGATGGAACCACCGCCGTAATACAAGGTGAGGGATTTCTCCGCACAAGCAGCACCGAAACGAGCCGCCTCCTGCGCGTATGCGGGATTGTTTCCTGTGGACGAGCCACAATACAAGGCCAGAGATTGGTATTTCATAAAACCTCCAATTTTGTTAGCGTGTGATAAAAGATGGAAATGAGCAGATAACCGAAGATTATCAGCGGGAATGCCCCTAACCGGAAAATGGCAAACAAGACAATGCCCACCAGAAGAATCAGGTAACGGGCGATGTTCATGGGTTTAAGCTGGAAATTCTTGAATTTCAGCGATATCATGTTAATGGGGCTGACCAAAAGCACGGCAAAGAGAATGGCGAACAAGAGCACCACCCAGTAGTTGTCGAGGATGGAGACATGCTCGGCTGCGGCGGGAATGAAACCGAGGAACAACGCGTTCGCAGGCGTGGGCATCCCGACGAAATTCTCCGTCTGATTCGTGTCGATATTGAAACGCGCCAAACGCACCGCGGAGAGCGCCGGAACGAGGAACACCGCATACGAAAACAGAAACACGAAATTCGTCTGCGCGACGGGCGGCATCTGGAAATAACAGATTGTCAGCCATTTATAGACAATCATCGTCGGGGCGACTCCGAAGGAGACCACATCGGAAAGCGAGTCCAACTCCTTGCCTATCTCGGAAGTGACCTTCAGCAAACGGGCACTCAACCCGTCGCAGAAATCGAAAATGGCGGCCACCACAATCCACACGGCGGCCAAGGTGAGATTGCCGTTCAACGACGACATCGTGGAAAAACAACCGCAGACCAGATTCAGACAGGTCAGCGTGTTCGGAATATGTTGTTTGAGCTTTATTTTGACCATCTCTGCTACTTCAATAACCTATTTCAGCACCCAATATTGGGAACTGACACCTTTGGCGAACTGTTCCGCCTCTGCCTCCGTGTCGAACACGCCGATGCAGACCCGCAGGTTTTTCACCCCGTCTTGCTTCACGATCACCGGCGAATACTGGTCCAGATGTTTCTGGCGGATATGGCGCACCACATCGGCCTCGCTCGGGAAACTGCCCGCAATGGCGTAGAAGTGACCGGGTTCGAACTGGATGTAATCGTATTTGCTGTCGGCAGTCTTCTTGATGACTTCTGGCGTATAAACCTCCGGCTCGGGAGTTTCCGTCGTCTCCACAGACTCCTCCGCAGGCTCCGTCTGCGCAAGGCTGTCCGTGTAATCCACCGTGCTCTCGTTGACAGAATCCGATGGTACGACAGGCTGCTCAACAGGCTGTTTCTTATCTTTCCACTGATGAATGATGTTCAGGAGTTTGTCTTTGAAGATATAGCCAAGGACTCCTAAAACAATGAACAACAGCAAGATAACCCACAACCATGCCAGCTTGTGATGTTTCCGTTTGTCTTTTTCATCGTCATCATCATCATCGTCATCATCATCATCTTCCTCGTCATCGTCGTCGCCCTCTTTTTCGTCCTTCTCGTTTTCTTCCTCTTTCTCTTCTTCTTTTTCGTCCTCAGATTCAGGTTCTTCCTCTTCTTTCTCCACTTCAACTTCGGGTTCTTCCTCTTCTTTCTCCTCCTCAACTTCAGGTTCTTCCACTTTCACGTCCTCGGTTTCCTGTTCCTCTTCTTTCACGTCCATTTCGTCATCCGCAACCACGTTTTCAACCTCTTTTTCTTCTTCCTCTTTCACTTCTTCGATATTCTCCTTGTGGTCATCGGCAACTGCCACGAACGAATCACTTTCGGCCACAACGGGCTCTTCGGTCGTTTGGGGTTCAGCCTCTTCCACTTCGGGTTCCTCTTCGGCGGCGACGGCGGTTTGGCCGAAATTCCGTATGTTAAGCGGTTCAAAACCTTCGAAAAGGGAATTCAGTTGGGGAATGACCATGCTTTCGAACGAAATGTTCCCTTTTTTGTCCAGCATGAAAGAGCCGAAGCCCTCGTATGTGACGGATTTGTTGTTTTGAAGAGCGGCGAGCAGTTCGTCAACCCAAGCCGTGATCTGCTCGTTGGCTTCGGTAAACAGACACTGCTTGTCGCGGCTGATCTGGTTGGCCAACGAAAAATTGTTTTCCTCGCTGTCATTCGGCGTGAAGACCACCTCGTTGAAAGGCGGGCGCACGATGTCGCCGTCGATTTCGGCATGACGCATCTGGATTCGGAACGAACCGAGGCGCTCAATGAACACGCGGTTCTCGTTTTGAAGTGCTTTAAGAATAAAGGGTATCATGACTCACAATTCCAATTCATAATTCGCTATTGAAAGAAGGTCATCGGGGGTGTCGATGCCGATGCCTTGGTAGTCGCACTCAAGGGCGCGGATGGTGTAACCGTTCTCGAGCCAGCGGAGTTGTTCGAGTTTCTCGCTGTTTTCCAGTTCGGAAGTAGGAAGTTCCACAATTTGCCGGAGCACGCCGTAGCGATAGGCGTAAACCCCGATATGGCGGTAGTACTGCGTCGGCGCGGTGCCGCCGTCGCGCAAATACGGGATAGGCAAACGACTGAAATAAAGCACGTTGCCGTTCTTCGCCTTCACCACTTTCACCACGTTTGGGTTATGGAGCAGTGTTTCGTCCCGGAACGGGTTCACGAGGGTGGCGATTTGCACGGAGCGGTCTTCGAAAGCGCTGGCGAGCAGGTGGATTTCGCGCGGGGAGATCAACGGTTCGTCGCCCTGGATGTTGATCACCACGTCGTGGTCGTCGGGCTGCAAGGCGAGGGCGGCCTCACCGCAGCGGTCGGTGCCGGAGGCGTGGTCAGGGGAGGTCATCACCACCCTGCCGCCGAATCCGCGCACGCACTGCGCGATGCGCTCGTCGTCCGTGGCCACCGCGAGTTCGCGGACCTCCGACGACTGCACCCGCTCATAGACCCACTGCACCATCGGCTTGCCGTTGATCATCGCCAACGGTTTGCCGGGAAAGCGCGAGGAGGCGTAACGGGCGGGGATGATTCCGAAAACGTTGAAATCCCTCATTTGAACAGCCCGTACAGTTCCGTGTCAATCTTCTCGATGATCACGCCGAAATCCTCGGGACGTTCGGCGAATTTCAGCTTGTTGACGTCCACCACGAGGAGTTTGCCCTCGTCGTAGCCATCTATCCAGTTGTTATACAGCTTGTTGAGGTTCTCCAGATACGACAGGCTGATGTCCCCTTCGTAGGCACGGCCACGCTTCAGAATCTGTGAGATCAGCGTCTCCACATCCGCCTTGAGGTAGATGAGCAAATCAGGCGGTTGGAGGAACTTCTTCATCAGCTCGAACAGCGAGGCGTAGTTCTCGAAGTCGCGCGAGGCCATCAACTCCATCCGGTGCAGGTTGGGGGCGAAGATGTAGGCATCCTCGTAGATGGTCCTGTCCTGGATGACGTCCTTCTTGCGCTGGCGGATGTCCAGCACCTGGCGGAAGCGGCTGTTCAAGAAATAGATCTGGATATTGAACGACCAGCGTTGCATATCCTGATAAAAGCTGGCGAGGTAGGGGTTGTCCTCCACGCTCTCATAGAGGGGCTCCCAGCCGTAATGCTTGGCCAGCATCCCTGTCAATGTTGTTTTTCCGGATCCGATATTTCCGGCGACGGCTATATGCATATCGTAATGGTTATTGGTTATTGGTTATTGAAGCAGTTAGTAGTTAGCAGTTAGCAGTTAGTAGTTTTGACTAGTACCTACGTACTCATTCTTAATTCTTAATTCTTAATTCTTAATTCCCTCCGTGCGCGTGGCGTGAATCACCAAGTAGCAACACAATCCGAGGAACATCACGATGGCGAGGACGTTGTACACCGGGGAGCCGATGTAGTCGGCCATGAAGGTGGGTTCGACGCCGGCGTATTTGAGGATGGCGCTGAGGACACCCATGATGGCGCCGCCGGCGAGCAGACCGGAGGCAAGGAGCGTGCCCTTCTCGGCGCGTTGTTTGTTGACGGCCTCGTCGTTGCTGCGGGTCTTCACCAGCCAGGCGAGGAAACCGCCGACGAGCAACGGCAGGTTGAGCTGCAACGGGATGAACATACCAAGGGAGAAGGCCAGTGCGGGAACGCCGATGACGTCGAGCAGGATGGCCAGCACGGCACCTACGATGTAAAGGATCCACGGGGTGGAGCCGCCGTACATCATCGGCTCGATGATGGCCGCCATGGCGTTGGCCTGCGGAGCCACCAGCGCGCCTTCACCCGTGTAGCCGTAAGTCTTGGACAGCAGCATGATGACGGCGCCGACTGTCAAGGCGGAGACGAACGTGCCCACGAACTTGAACGCCTGCTGTTTGTAAGGCGAAGTGCCGATCCAGTAACCGACTTTCAGGTCGGTGATGAAACCGCCGGCCATGGAAAGCGCGGAGCAGACAATGCCGCCCACCACCAAGGCCGTGATGATGCCCGTGGCGCCCTTCAAGCCGACAGCGGCGAGTATGAACGAGGAGAGAATCAACGTCATCATCGTCATGCCCGACACCGGGTTGGTGCCCACCGTGGCAATGGCCGTGGCCGCGACCGTGGTGAAGAGGAACGCGAAGAGGAACACCACCAACAGGGCGATCAGCACCTGCTTGAGGTTCATCTGCATGCCGCCGAGGAAGAAGAACAGCACCATCATCACGATGACGGCGAGGAAACCGAAGAGGATGATCTTCATGGAGAGGTCGCGCTGCGTGCGCACCACCTCGCTCTTCTCACCCGCCGACTTGCCGGCTTTCACCGCCACGCCGATGGACTTTTTGATGACACCCGCCGACTTGATAACGCCGAGGATGCCGGCCATCGCGATGCCACCGATGCCGATGTAACGAACATAGCCTGAGAAGATCAGGTCGGGGTCGAGCGTGCTCATAGCCGTCTGCACCCCATCGACGTCAATCATGCCGTAATGGCCCAACAGCGGGGTCAGCACCCACCAGGAAAGAGCCGAACCGGCACAGATGACAGCAGCGTATTTGAGGCCGATCAGGTAACCGGTGCCCAGCAGGATGGACTCCGCGCTCATCTTGAAGACAAATTTATGGTTCATGGCCAACTTCTCACCCCAACCCGTCATGCGCGTGGAAATGGTGTCGGCCCAGAAATGGAAGGTCGTCATGAAAAAGTCGTACAGACCGCCGATCAAACCGCTGATCAACAGCAGTTTGGCTTGGTTTCCGCCCTTCGCGCCCGACACGATGATCTCCGTGGTGGCCGTGGCCTCCGGGAACGGGTACTTGCCGTGCATGTCGGAGACAAAGTACTTGCGGAACGGGATCAGGAAGAGGATGCCCAGGAAGCCGCCCAGCAAGGACGACATGAAAATCTGGAAGAAATTGACCTGGATTTCCGCGCCTGCGACCGGGTTGGTCTCCTTGATGATGTATATGGCCGGCAACGTGAAGATGGCACCCGCCACAATCACGCCGGAACTGGCGCCGATGGACTGGATGAGCACATTCTCCGACAGGGGGCTCTTGCGTTTCGCGATGGTGGAGATGCCCACGGCGATGATGGCTATCGGGATGGCCGCCTCGAAGACCTGACCGAAACGCAGTCCGGAATAGGCCGTGGCCGCCGAGAAGATGACCGCCATCAGAATGCCCCAGAAGATCGTCCAGCCATTCAGCTCGGGATATTTCTTGTCGCCGAGCAAGATGGGCTTGTACTCTTCGCCCTCCTTGAGCTCCCGATACGCGTTTTCGGGAAGTTTGATTTCGTTTTCCGGTTGTTCAATTGTAGTTTTTTCTTCTTCCATATTGTTAATTTTCAGATATTTGACAATTTCAGCAAGAGGAATTCCCGCAGAATTTCCCCGTCACTTCCCCACCCCGCTTTCTCCCATGAAAACAATCTGCAAAAATAAAAAAAATACCGAAAAGGCGAATGTTTAAAATGAATAAAGGGAGCCCCAAAAGCCCCCTTCATTCATAATTCATAATTCATAATTCATCATTCACTTCATCCAACAACAAATCCCCCAATCCGATGTGGTAACCTTCGGAGACGAAGAGGATGTTGCCGTCCTTGTCGAGGATCAAGCATACCGGACGCTCGCCGGTGGTGTGCGGCAGGGTGCCGTCGTGAACGGCGTTCTTCAAGGCGGCCATCACGGCTTCGGTCAGGTCGCCGACCTTCGCGGAGACCACCTCCACATTGGCGGGCTGGTTTTTCTCTTTCTTCCAGTTGCCGTTGTTGGCCACCAACAAAACCTTGCCGCCCCAAGCCTCATAGTCGGCCTTCTTGGCAGCGATTTCCTTGGCCATGTGATTGGTCGGTTCGGTGCCGGGAGCCACCAGACAGAGGATCATCTTTTCCTTACCTGATTCTTTAAGTAAATCCGATAAAGATTTGCCATTCAGTTTATTGATATTCATATCAAGATGACCGTAAGTATTGTTGCGAGGCACCAATTGGGGAATCTGCACCCACAACTCTTTATGCTCTTTGGCCTTCAAGGTGAAATACTCCATGTGCGAGAGCACTTCGCCGTCGCTGTAGCGGTTGCCTAACGAGAGACAGTAGTTTCCCGCAGGCAAGCTCAGCTCGATGTTTTCCTTCTCCACACGCGGGTCGTTCTCGAAATCGTATGAGACATACTCGCCGTTCTCGAAACGCTGCAACGTGTAATGGATATAGTAGGTGTAACCTTTCGGGTTGTGAAGGGTCAGCGTGGCTAATTCCTCGTTCGGGGTAATCGTCTTTTCTTCAAACGTAACTTCCTGCCATTCATTGTTTTTCCACACATAGATCGTATTGGAGGCGTTATCCAAATAGCAGGGGATGTTGAGGCTGCGACAGGCGGCCACGAAGAAGATGTCGCGGGAGTGGGCGTCGGCACGACGGGTCTTGAAGACTCCCATCGGGCTGATCGGGCAGTTGTAGTAGTTGCAGAGCGGATCTACGGTGATATAGCGTTTTGTCCAGTCTGTCAGCTGATTAACAGACGGGGTGGATTTTTCGGGGAGGACTTTGAAGTACGCCTCACGCAGGTCTTGACGCCAGTCGCGGATCAGCTCGTTGGAGATGCGGGCAGGCAACACCCCTTTGATGAAAACCTCTACCGGATAGTTGCCGGCTTTGTAACTCACGAGCTGGCTCTCTAAAGTCTCCGCCTTTGTGTCGCGCAAATCTTTGTCAGCCAACGCGTTGACAAATTCTTTCAGATAAAGTCCATCCACCTTTTTGCTGTGGTTTTGCAGGAATTTGATGATTTCCGAATGGTTGCCCTCGCTGCGGTGGATCACGTCGTAAAACTCATCGGCAGTGAAGTATTCGTTCTTGTACTTGGCCGTTTGCGCCTTGGTGGGGAATGATTTGCGATAGGCTTCGCGCATCTTGTCCTCCTTGGCCATCCGCTTCTCGCAAGCCAGTTGCGCGGTGGCACTCACATTGTTGTTCAACGGCTTGCCCACCGGCGGAACCATCGTATAGGGCACACTCCAGGAGCCGAGAGGATTCGGAGTCGAAATCGTCTCGTTGCCCAAAATCAGCACCAAATCGTGCTTCTCCCGCATATCCAATTTGTCGAAAGCGAAGTCATCACCCTGTTTCGCCCAAATCAACAGGTCGCCAAGCCCCGTATTCAGCTTTGCGCAGCCGTTTTCATCGGTTTTCACCTCTGCCAAGGTGTAATATTCAGCGTAGTTGTAAAGTTTGAAACAGACCGTGGCCCCTTTCGCCGGACGGTGCTTGCGGTCAAACACATGGATCGTGGCCGTAGCAGTGTCGGCGTAGTTGGAGAGCAGGTTGATGCAGGAGTAGTAAGGCGTGCGCTTGTTGACCTCTTCCGGACCTTCGTAGCGGCCGAAGACGTTGGTGTGTACCATCATCGTGCGCGTGGAGACATTGGCGAACCAGCCCATATTGAGGGCGGGCGCGGGCTCGCAGGCGCCGAGGAAATACCATTTGCCATCGACCCAGACCTCCACCCAGGCGTGGTTGTCGTCGCAGTGCGCCCAACGCGGGGTGTAGCACTGACGGGCGGGAATGCCCACGGCACGGAGGGCCGTCACCGTGAGGGTGCTCTCCTCACCGCAACGCCCGTGCGAGGTCTTCAGCGTGGCCAACGGTCCCGATGTCCTCGCGTCAGCAGGCTGATAGTCAACATATTCGTGGCACCAATGGTTCACTTCCAAGGCGGCATCGTACATGCTCATGTTCTTGATGCGATTCTTCAATTGGTGGAAGATGTACGACCGCGCGGTGTCCAAATTCTCGTTGTTCACGCGATAGACGACCACAAAATGACGGAAGATGTCGTCGGGGATGCTCTTCCCCCACGAAAAGGTGTTCCGCGCTTCCATGGCCACCTTCACCTGCTGCTCGAAAAAGCCGAAATCGTAGTCGGCGAGATCGCTCTGCGGCATGTAGGCGTAGAGGAACATGAGGTAACGGTAGATGTTGCGGCTCTGCTCCGCCGACTTCAGGTTGTACATGCCGACCTGGTCGCGCACCTCCTCGGGGATGTCCTTACGGTTGAAATAGTCCTGCTGAACCGCCGCCCAATAGTCTTTCTGGGCGAAAAGCGGCGTCGCGAAAACGCTGCAAAGGAGCAGGATGATGGTTGTTAAAAGGGGATTCTTTTTCATATTAAATAACTTAGACTTAGACTATTGACTTAAACTTAGACTTAGACTATGACTATGACTTAGACTTAGACTTAGACTATGACTTAGACTTAGACTAGGAGCGCAGCGCGTTATTGTACAGGTGTTCGTAGTGGCGGGCTTGTTCGCGGCCGTCGAACATTTCCAACGGGTGGATGCGCATGATCTGCTGCTCGATGGTGCCGAAGAAATCGCTGATATTCAGAATGGTATGGGCAAGGTCGTCGGAGTTCTTAGGGTTCACGGCATATCCCGCCTGTCCGTCCTTGAAGACGCCATCGGCGACACCGTCACGGGCGTAGATCACCGGCAGTCCTTGTGACAACGCCTCCGCGAAACGCCGTATGGAGGGCGTTTTCTCGTCCAACTGCAAGAAAATATCATGATTGCGGTAAACTTCGAGTAATTCTTCGTTAGCTAAATCTCCCACGGTGGTCAGGGAAATATCGTAGTTCCTGCGCTGCAGCTTCTTCATGGCATGATGCACCGCATCCAGATGACTATTGGAGTCCGAGGTGCCGACATTCAGCAACTTGATGTGTACCAGCGCTGTAGGTGGGTGAATGTGGAGATTTTCGAGCCAATAGGGATCTATCGTTTCGTGCAGCAACGTGGACTTCGCGAAGACCGTGTCCGCCACTTTCGAGGGCAGATGCTGTGCCAGGAAGTCCTCCTGCGAGGGGGCGGTAAACACCACCCGTGCCGCTTCGGCTAACACTTTTTCCGCACCTTTCTTGTTGAAAACAAACAACTTATGATACGCTTCCAAATCGCCCTGCGTCACATCCGCCACGTAGGGAATCTGTCTTGTGCTGGCGCACGTCCAAGCCGCCTGTCCGCATCCGAACCACCTATGCGCGTGCACCAAATCCACCGGACATTTCACCGAACCCAATTCTTCTGACATAACGAATTGGTGTTCAAACTCTTCCGGCATATATCTCGCCACACGTTCCACACGTGCCCGGTCGTTCTCATTTGATATAACGTGTAATATTTTCATCATTCATTCATCGTTCATTCATGATTCATTTCATCGTTCGTTCATGTTTCATTCATGTTTCATTCATTCATTTCATTCATTCCATTCATCCGTCCCAGGGCTCACTGCGTTCGCCCTGCGCTGACACGTGTCGGGCCTGCAGCCCTCTTGGAATTGGGTTGCCCGGTATCATTTCACATATCACCATTCAATAACCATTAACCATTAACCATTAACCATTCAACAACGGCAAATACACCCCCTCGTAATACGGCTTCATCTCCCGCGTCGTGGCATGGTTGTGCCATAAGATCACGAAATCACCCTCGACGTCGAGGCAACGATGTTTCAGCCGTTGCGTCAGAGCGCGGGCATCCCCCACGGAGAGTTTCATATAATCGAACAACGTGCCGTCCATGACGATGAGCGGGTGTTCGATGATGTCCGTGACTTTGTCGTGGCGCACATCGTAGAGCGGGTACGGGTGGCAGGTGCCGCAGCGGAAACCGCACCGTTCCGCGAACCCGAGGGTGTAGTCGTCGGTGATGCCTACCTGACGCCACAAGTCTAACGAGTTGGGATCATCTGCGAAAAAGGTACGGAGGTAGTGCTGGCGGGAGACGCTTATCGTCTTATAACACAATTCACTGAGATTTTGTTTCTCCTGGTGGAGATATTGGAGATGCTCTGCGGAAGGATAGCTTCCGTGAAGGCCAATCTGACCGCCACGGGAGGTGACATTCCAAATCAAATGCTGCAGTAACGGGTCGTTCACGTCGTATGTGGCATCCGGATGGCCCTTTTCTGTTGCTTTTACAAAGAAAACCGGATGCAAGTGTTGTTCCTGTTCCCTTTCCAACATCTCTACCGCCGCCCGAAGGTATGGGTCCCAATAGGGATGGGATTTCCACTTTTTATAATCCTCCAACGATTTTCGAACCATCTTAAGGTCACGGTTAATCAGCAAATCCCGTCCGAGAATGGACTTCCATGCCTGGAAACGGCCGGTGAAACGGTACAGAATGTCGATGTCGTGCGTGGGCACGATGCGCGGCGTGCGCGGAACGGCCTCGAATCTGTCCGGAAAATAGAGACACAACCACCAGCGCAACAGCATCGCGTATTCGTCCACTAACGGAATCTCCACCATGTCGTATTTCTCGGCCAGACTGCGATCATACGGGAACCGTCCATGTTCATCGTGTCGTTCGGAATGGAACTCTTCATAGCGCGAGAGCAGCACAAAAGACGGTGTCAGAATATCGTATGGAATTTGGATGGAACTATCTTTTTCCGAATAGATCACACCATCATCAACGCCATCATCATCAAAAATCATGGGAATTTTTTGTGTCCGCTTTGCATTTTCCACCATTTCAAATGGCCACCATTGGCCTTTAATGAAAAAGTCAAATTCTTTCTGGTTCATCGCATACATGACGAGCCTGACCTCTTTCACAAAAACCGTGATAGTACCATCGCCTTTCTCCACACGGAAAGGTTCGCTTTCCAGCTGCGGGAAGGCGACCTTCAGCAGATGCCGGAAGGTGTATTCTAAAGCGTTGAGGGATAGCGGAGATTCGGCCATATCTGCGGGTTACGATTCAATGATTCCGCCACCCACGAGGTCGTCGCCCTCATAGAAGACGGCGCTTTGTCCGGGCGTGACCGCGAAAACAGGTTCTTCAAACAAGACTTCCACAGCGGTATCGTTCAGATGGCGGAGCGTGGCCGGCGTGCCTGCACTGCGGTAGCGCGAACGGCAGTTCACCCTCATCCCGTCCTCAAAATCAGCGTATTTCGTCATATTCAAGCCGGAAACGACGCAGCGGGCGTGCTGCAAATCCTCCCGCTTGCCTAAAACCACGCGGTTCGTGTCGGGCTGCAGGGCCACCACATACGCGGGTTCTCCCAACGCGATGCCCAACCCTTTTCGCTGTCCCACCGTGTAGTTGTACAGTCCTTGATGCTTCCCCACCACCTTCCCTTCGGTGGTCACGAACTCGCCGACGGGCATACGTTCTTGCAAATCCGGGACTTCGTCTTGCAAGAAATGGCGATAGTCGTCATCGGTTACGAAACAGATTTCCTCGCTCTCCTTCTTCTGCGACAGCTTCACAAAGCCGTGGTCCGCCGCAATCTGACGCACCTCATTTTTGGTGAGGCCGCCCAACGGGAACAACGTCCGCTGCAACATTTCGGAGGTCAACTTCCACAGGAAATAGGTCTGATCTTTCTGTGTGTCAACACCTTTTTGGAGGAAATAACGGTCGCCGGATTGCGCGATGCGTGCGTAGTGGCCGGTGGCGATGTAGTCGCAGCCCAGCTCGTCGGCCATCTCCAGCACCCTGCCCCACTTGATGATGGGATTGCAGAGCACGCAGGGATTCGGGGTCCGGCACTGCAGATATTGGTCGATAAAATCCTGGATGACCGTTCTCTTGAAGAGGTCGCGGACGTCAAGGATATGGTGTTCAAAGCCGAGTTTCTCGGCCAGGTGTTTCGCCTCGAAGATGGCATCCACGGAGCAACAACCCTTCTCGCGGGCGATGCAGCTCTCCGTGATTTGGTCGAAGGTGCGGAAGGTCACGCCGACCAGCTCATATCCATGCTCCATCAACAACATGGCGGCGACACTGCTGTCAATGCCGCCGCTCATGGCGATAAGTACACGCTTGCCCATTGCTCGCGGTTTTTCAACTATTGAACATTCACTTTGCGGACGGATTTGCCGTTCGGGGTGTTCACCTCCAACAGGTAGAGACCCTTGGCAACACCGTCGAGGTCGAGACGCATCTGGTTGACACCGTCGATGCCCTCTTCTGTGCTCTGGCGCAGCACTTTGCCGGTCAAATCCAGCAGTTGCACGGTGACACGTTCAGCCTGCGGCAGGGAAAATTCCACGGTCAGGCGGTCAGTGGCCGGATTCGGATAGACGTTCAAATCCTCGATGCCGTTATAATCCTCCACACCGGCGAGCGCATAGAAACCAAAGGAGAAGCCCTCGTCCTGATCCCAGTTGTCGCTGACGAAATTCACGCGCATCTTCCTGAAAGTCACCGTATAGATACCTTCCGGCTGGTTATAGATGTCGAAACGCTTGTAGAGCGTGGGCGGATTGGTCGTGCTGTTGTAGACATCCACGAAATCGCCGTATCCGAGGTTGAACTTCGGGAAGGTGAAAGCATAGCCGCTGATGTAGTTGTGGGTGATGTTCCAGGTGCAATTGGTCTCGGGGAGGTATTTTTCGCCGTCCTGTGAGCCATCGGACAACGTGGTATTCCAGACGTTCGGCAGGTTGGTGATCTCTTCGCAGGTGCGCTCGGGCAGCGTGGACGAATAGGAGATCAGGAATCCGTAGTGGTCGGTGTTGTTGGTGTTGCCCACGAACTTGATCAGCACGCTGTCGGCCGTGATATTGTAAAACTGGGTCGGGACCTCGGAGCCGGTGAGGGAGATCTTCACACCGCTCGCCTCCGTGGGACCGTTGTAGATGGTCACATAGTCGCCCTGGTTCAAATCGAGCCGGTCGAATCTGAAGCGGTAAGCCGTGGCATTGGGCACCGCCACCATCCAAGAGCAGTCGGGATTCGCCTGGTAGGGTCTCGCCGTGGGCGAGCCGTCGGCCACGTAGCCGAAGCTGGCCGTATTGCGCTTATGGCCCTGACAGTAGGTGGGTTCAATGGCCAAAGACGGACGGATGTTCAACACCGTTTCTGAACCGTAGTCGAAATGCATCGGTCCGGCCACGAAGTTGTCGATGGCGTAGAAGGCATTGGAGGAGCCGCCCCAGCCGTAGTTCAGGTGGAAGAGGTCGTCCTCGTCGTAACCGTCCAGCACGTATGCGTGGCAGGAACTGAATGTTTCCGTGCAGCCGGAATAGTAAACCACACGTTTTTGGTCGATTTCATTCTTGAGCACATTATAGAACTCGACGACCGTCGAATCTTGATAAAGATCTCTGAAATAAGAGGTTATGGTCGGGTCGTATTTGAAAGTCTGGTAGAGTTTCTCCTTAGCCTGAGTGGTGTTCGCGCCGGAGCCGTCGGGGGTGTAGTTCATCTGGATGGCCACGCCGAAATGGTAGGCCAGCTTGGAGATCTCGTTGGCATAGCTTTGCGGAGCGTTGCACATGGCGTCATAATGATAGGTGTGCTCGTAGAAACGAACGGTCTGACGGGGATAGCCTTGCGGGATGTAGGAGGTGGAACCGATGCCTCTGTCGGGGAAACGGTGGTAGTTCATGATCTGGGCGCAGGCGAGCGCGACGCAGCCGTTCGGCACACGGTAGTCGTAGTAGGCGCCGGAAGCGGGATCCCACGGACAGTAGGTGTTGTAGAACTTGTTCTGGTTCCAGGTGGTGGTCAGCAGCGGGCCGCCGGAAGTGCCCTTGGGGGCTTGCGGGACAAATTCCTCGGCAAGGTAGCGTTTCCAGGCCGCGACAGCCTTCGGTTTGGCCTGCCATTGCTGTTTCTCGGCGTATGCGATCTCACCCTTGTAAAGATAGAAAAGGTCGCGCACCGGCGGGATCATCTCGAAGTTCTGGTCGAAGGCGTATGCCAGCACCGGGGGCGTGGTCAGCGATGCCGACACCACCACGAAGCCAACCTCGGGCAACTGGAACAGGTAGAGCGCGGTGTCACCGTCCGCCTGGGTGAAAACCTCCGACAGTTTCAGGTCTGCGGGAACGGTCTGCCCACGGTCCATGAGAAAACGGCGGCACACCTGATCCGCCTGCGATTCCGTGACGCGCTGCGCCGACAAGGAGCAGCATAAAACACTGATTAACAATGTTAAAGAGAAAATTTTCTTCATATTTTTTTATTTTTGCACTCGAAAAAAAAGCCCGCAAATATACACTTTTTTTGAACGTGGAATTAATCCTTGATTAGGAATTTTGAAACGGGCGAATCAGCAAAAGGCAAGCTCTTGCCGTCACAAAGTCAATCGTTGCAGCAGTGCGCGTACCTGGCCCGAGTCCGTCTCCCACGCGCCGTCGGGACGGGTCACTTTGCAGGAGCCGTGGATTTCCGGAGCCCCGGTTTTTTCCCGCAACATCAAGGCATTATCCGGGGTGATGCCGCTTCCGGCAAGTATCGTTATCCGTCCATTCGCCTGACGCACAAGACGTTGCAGCATATCAGCACCTTCGACCGCCGTGGGTTGGCAGCCGGAAGTCAGGATCCGGGCGCAACCGCAGTCGATAACCTGCTCCAAGGCGTTCAAGGGGTCCGCGCACTCGTCGAAAGCACGGTGAAAGGTGACCGGCAGCGGGGCGGCGAGTTCCACAAAACGGCGAGTCAACGCGGTGTCTATCGTACCGTCGGGATGCAGAAAACCGACCACAATGCCGGAGACACCGACTTCCTTGCAGAAGGCGACATCTTCCTCCATCATCCTGATTTCCAATTCGTTGTAACAAAAATCGCCGCCACGGGGACGAACCAGCACAAAGACGTCAAGTCCCAATTCGTTCACGGCAAGGCGGATTGTCGCGGGCGAAGGTGTGGTGCCGCCTTCCACCAGCCCTTGGCACAACTCGATGCGTTCCGCGCCGCCGGCCTTCGCGTTCAAAGCAGACTGTATCGAGCCACAGCAGATTTCAATTTGTTTGTTATTCATTCTTTTAAATGACAATGGTTTACAAAATGAGGAATCGAAGACGCGCAAAAGCAGCTGCTTCCGCGTTTTCAATCCAGGCTGCAAATGTATAAAAAATGTATTCATGCCACCGACCCAACTCAGAATGTTCGAGTATTTTTTTTCAGGGATTCAGCGGAACCGCTCACCCTTTGCATAAAAATAATATTTTTGCAGCATGAAATGGAACATGTCTAAATTCAAAGAAAAGGTCCAGCAGTTCCGGGCGTGGCGGGAGCGCCCCCGCGAGGTTGCACCGATGTCCACTGAGGAACACGAATGCTTGAACTGTCAAGAGCATTACACAGGCAGATTCTGTCCCCGCTGCGGGCAGGCGGCCACAACCAGCCGATTCTCAATGAAGGTGGCGGCGGAGAACTTTGCGGAAGCCTACGGCATGGGCGAACGGGGCATGTTCCGCACCATCCGCGACCTCATCCTCCGGCCCGGTTATCTGATTCTCGATTATCTCCGAGGAATGAGGGTGTCCTACTACGCCCCCTTCAAGATGTTCTTCCTTCTTTTTGCGCTTTCCACTCTTGTGACCCACGGGCTGAATATCAAAGGACAGGCTCTCTATGACGATTCTGAATCCGCTGTTCAAGAATTGCAAGAAGAAATCGATGGGGAAGAAGGAACTACAGCGGAACTGGAGGCCTTGGAAATAAACGGAGAGACTGTTAAGGTTTCCGATCGTGCCAAAGCTATATTCGTGAATATTTTCGACAAGATGGAACGCTTTGAGAAGCGATTTCCAAGCATCAATGTATTGATTTTGTTGATGATTGTGTCGGGATTCCTCTATCTTTTCTTCCGGCACAGTCCTAAGATTCCAGATCTGCGATATCCGGAGTTTTTCATGGCGCTGCTCTATATCGCCAACATGTACACCACCTACAGCATCGTGTTTGATTTCTTCTGTCTCACAAAGCTTTCCTCATATTCTATTCTCCTCACCTTGATTCCGCTCAAACAGATGAGCGGCTATAGCTGGTGGCGCACCACCTTGAAGGCCTTTGCCGCTACCTTGATTATGTTTGTACTGCTGATTTTACTCATCATATTGGGGATCCTTTGCGTATTTTTGATTGCGAAAAAAGGTGCGTAAATGGTTAACGGTTAAAGAAGGCCGAATCTTCTTCCTGTTAATTGTGAATTGTGAATTATGAATTAAAAAATGGATACATATCGTTTTAGGAAACAGATACATAAGCTCCCCGGCAAGGTGATTCACCATGTGCCGCTGCCGGAGCCGCAGGTCGTGGAAGGCCACGGGGCTCGGACGAAGATCGGCGAGATTTGCCAGGAGTGCGGCTACAAACAGGTGCTGTTAGTCACCGACCAGACCTTGCGCTCGCTCGGCTACGAGCAGAAGATTGTGCAGTCGCTGGAAGAGGCCGGAATCGGTTGCACCCTCTTCGCCGACATCAACTCCGAACCGAACATCGCACTGATTGACGAAGGTCGCAAAATCGCGACGGAGTGCCAAGCCGAATGCGTGATTGCCCTCGGCGGCGGCTCGGTGATGGACACCTGCAAGATGATTTCCGCCGGCGTGAAGATGCCGCATCTCAGTACTAAGACCCTGTTGCGCAAGTTCTTAGTGGTGCCGGGCAAAACCCTGCCGATGATTACCGTGCCCTCGACCGCGGGTACGGGCGCGGAGGTGACCGTAGGTGCCGTCGTGACGAACGCGCACGGCACGAAGGGCTCTACCGTACTGGTCGGTCTGGACGTTACGCACGTGATCCTCGACAGCGAGCTCACCATCCATGCGCCGCAGTTAGTGACGGCGGCTTGCGGAATGGACGCCCTCAGCCACGTTGTGGAGGGGACGTTGAGCGATGTAGCGGTCTATGTGGAGGATGCGTACCATTCCTTAGAAGGTGTACGACTGATCCTGCAGCATCTGCCCGTGGTGATGCGCGAGCCGGAGAACATCGAGTCGCGATTGGCGATGTGCCGCGCGGCCATGTACGGCGGCAACGCCATCAACACGCAGTTGGCGGGCTACATACACGCCTTCGCCCACAGCATCGGGGCCAAATACCATATCCCTCACGGTCAGGCCATCACGCTGATGATGCTGCCCGTGCTGGAGTATCAAAAGAAAATATGCCTTAGGAAGTATGCCCTGATGGCCCGCTATTGCGGATTGGCGGATGTGCACACCGACGACCGCGTGGCCGCCGAACGGTTCCTGCAGGCCGTCAAAGATCTTATCGCCACCTGCGGCCTCGACACATTGCCGTTGCCCGTGAAAGAGTCCGATTACGAGGAACTCACCCGCATGGTGGCCAAGGATTCCATCAACTACTCCGCCCCGATGACGTTCAGCGAGGAGGACATTCAACGGGTGCTGGCGAGAGTGACTGGGCGATGAAGAATTATGAATTATGAATTAAAAATTAAAAATTAAGAATTAAGAATTAAGAATTAAGAATGACAAAAGATATCGTCAACACTTTAACCTTTAACCCTTAACCTTTAATAAATTAAAAATGAAAAGAACAGTTTTATCCGTATTGTTAATGCTGGCGGCGATGGCCGTCTTTGCCCAACAGGGAATAATGAGCTTCGAAGTGCAAGGGCACGAGAAGTCCTACAACCAAGTGAAGGTCGTGAACGAGACCTCATACGAGAATTTCCACTGCAGAGTGGTGATTCTCAACACAGACAGCACCGTGAAAGAGGTCTATGGCGACTACGAGCTCAACGAGAAAGGGGATTCGGATGCCAATACGAGAAGCGGAAAGGACAGCAGAATCAACCAAGGTGCGTTGTTGGGCATCCAATTCCCGAAAAATTTCACAGGGGAGACCTCCTTTTTCGTGGAATACAAGGATTACCCGTTGTTTGACGTGATCGTCATCCATCTGACGGACAAGGGCGGCGGGTACGAAGAGGGGTATTAGAATTAAGAATTAAGAATTAAGAATTAAAAATTAAGAATGAAGGAGGAACAAATCACCGGAATCGTTGAGGCGCAGCGCAAGTTCTTCCGCACGGGCGCGACGCTGCCTGTCAAATGGCGGAAGCAACAGCTTAAGAAACTGAAAGCGGCGGTCATCGAGCACGCCACCGAGTTCGAGGACGCACTGATTGCTGACCTCGGACGCAGCCGCGTGGAGGCTTACCTCTGCGACGTGGGTCCCATCATCGTGGAAATCAACGAGATGCTGCGCGGGCTGCGCCGCTGGGCACGGCCCGAATGCCATTTCAGCGGACTGATGTGCTTCCCGAGCACCGTCACCAAAGTCTATAAGATGCCCTACGGCGTGTCGTTGGTGATCAGCCCGTTCAACTTCCCGATATTGTTGACCATCGGCGTGGTGGCGGCGGCGATGTGCGGCGGCAACACCGTGGTGATCAAATCCAGCAGCAAGTCGGCGGCCTGCACCGAAGTGCTCAAACGCTTCTTCGCGGAAGTTTTCCCGCCCGAGTACGTCACCCTCATCGACGGCGGCCACGACGTGGCGGATATATGCCTCGCGCAGCGCTTCGACAAGATCTTCTATACCGGCTCTCCCGCCGTGGGCAAGCACGTGATGGCCGAAGCCTCCAAGAACCTCACCCCCGTGGCGTTGGAGCTCGGCGGCGAGACCGGCAATTGGTGCGTGGTGCGCAAGGATGCCGACCTCAAAGACGCGGCCCGCAAGATCGCCTTCTTCAAGCTCTGCAACGCTGGACAGATCTGCATCAACATCAATCAGATAGCCGTGGCCGAGGAGGTCGCGGAGCCTTTCCTGGAGGAACTCAAGAAGGCATTTACGGCGCAGATCGGCGAGCATCCGATCACCAATCCGGAATACCCGAAACTCATCACAACGGCGGCATACGACAAATGCGCGGCGTTGGCCGACGAGTACCGCGACCGCATCATCTTCGGCGGCGAGGGCGACCGCGAATCGCGTCGCTACTCCCCCACCCTCATTTTCCCCGTCGGCAAGGACGAGCATATCGTGCGGCACGAGCTTTTCTGTCCGTTGTTGCCGGTGGTGCCCTTCAAGGACGCCGAGGTGGACGCGCTGATGGAAACCATCGCTGACCGCGAGCATCCATTGGCCATGTATCTGTTCACGAAGGACATGCGATGGGCGAATCGTACCATGCAGACGCAGCAGTTCGGCGGCGGATGTATCAACGAGGTCTGCATCCACATGATGGTGAAGGGCGTGCCGTTCAACGGCGTGGGCCACTCCGGCATGGGCGCCTACCACGGCGAGTGGGGCTTCCGCGAGTTCACACACCCGCAGACCGTCCTCAAAGGCCGCACCGTCTTCAACCTCCCCTTGCGCGAGCACCCGTACACGGGAAAGGCCGGCGAGTGGAAGATGAAATTGTTGAAATGGTTCGAAAGATAGGTCCTCAGGCCGTCACGTTTGCAGGAAAACGAGATAAAATGTCATCAGGTCATGCGATAAAATAACATTGTGAACGCCTGACCGTGCAACCGCTAAAATTTGTATCTTTGCCGCCGCGAATTTCGCAGGTATTTTTTCTATAGAAATTTGATAATTTAAGATATGTTTGAAAGTTTATCCGACAGATTAGAACGGTCATTTAAGATACTGAAAGGCCAGGGCAAGATCACCGAAATCAACGTGGCCGAGACCACCAAGGAAATCCGCAAGGCGCTCATCGACGCCGACGTGAGCTATGCCATCGCCAAGGAGTTCACCAACAGCGTGAAGGAAAAGGCCATCGGCATGAACGTCATCAACGCCGTGTCTCCCAACCAGTTGATGGTGAAGATCACCTACGACGAACTCATCGCCCTCATGGGGTCCCAAGCGGTTGACATCAACCTCAAAGGCTCGCCCGCCATCATCCTGATGGCCGGTCTGCAGGGTTCCGGTAAGACCACCCACAGCGCGAAGCTCGCCAACCTGCTGAAGACCAAGCGCGGCAAAAAACCGTTGCTGGCCGCCTGCGACGTCTATCGTCCCGCCGCCATCGACCAGTTGCAGGTCCTCGGCGAACAGGTCGGCGTGGAGGTCTATTCCGAACCCGACAACAAGAAGCCCGTCGAGATCGCCAAGAACGCGGTGAAACGCGCCAAAGACTACGGCTACGACGTGGTCATCATCGATACCGCCGGCCGTCTCGCGATCGACGAGGAGATGATGAACGAGATCGCCAACATCAAGGAGGCCGTCAACCCGCAGGAAATCCTCTTCGTGGTGGACGCCATGACCGGCCAGGACGCCGTCAACACGGCCAAAGCCTTCAACGACCGCCTCAACTTCGACGGCGTGATCCTCACCAAACTCGACGGCGACACCCGCGGCGGTGCCGCACTCACCGTCCGCAAGGTCACCGGCAAGCCCATCAAGTTCGTCGGTATGGGCGAGAAGATGGAAGCCCTCGACGTGTTCCACCCGGAACGCATGGCGGAGCGTATCCTCGGCATGGGCGACATCCGTTCCTTCGTGGAACGTGCCCAGGAGCAGTTCGACGACGAAGAGGCCGCCAAACTTTCCAAAAAGCTGGCCAAGAACCAGTTCGACTTCAACGATTTCAACCAGCAGATCCAGCAAATCAAGAAGATGGGCAATGTGAAGGACCTCATGGGCATGATCCCCGGCATGGGCAAGTTGATCCGCAACATGGACATCGACGACAACGTGTTCAAGAGCGTGGAGGTGATGATCCAGTCGATGACCCCCGAGGAGCGCGCCAACCCCGACATCATCAACGGCTCGCGCCGCAAACGCATCGCCCGCGGCTCCGGCCGTGACATCCAGGACGTCAACCGCCTCATCAAGCAGTTCGACGACATCCGCAAGGTGATGAAAGCCGTGAACAACGGCTCAGGCAAAACCAAAGGCATGATGCGCGCGATGAAAGCTCGCGGCAGAAGATAGAACACCCTATTCCTAAACAAAAATATAGAAGGTCGATTCGGCCTTCTTTTTTTTTGCCCGGACAATATATTATATCCCAAAAAAATGTAATTTTGCATAATTTTTATAATATAGTATAATTTTAAGCAGAATAAAAATATTAAATAAGAATACATTATGGAAAAAAAATTCTCAAGCACCTTAATTGTGTTTAGTTTATTGATTGTCAACGCTTTAAGCTTAAACGCCCAATCGTTGGACGCCATTTCAAAAAGCAAAACAATCGACCCTAAATGTATCAAAGCCAGCGATGGCACAGGGCAGACAGATGTGACATTTTCGTTCCCGGCGCAGGACAAGAAGACCCCCATTGACGTGGTTTTCGTGCTGGACTATTCTAATTCAACCAATTTCCAGGCAGTCACTTCGACCACCTTGTCGATGCTGTCGGAATTGAAAGAGGCGGCCGACATCAACGTCGGCATTGTCAAATTCCACGGCTTGGCGAAAACGATTCTGCCGCTCACACCGCTGAAAACGCCCGCGGATTCCGTCCAAATCAGGAATGCCATCACCGGGATAGACATGGGGATAACCTTTAGCACCGGCACAAACATCCATGGAGGTCTGCAACTTGCGGACACCATGCTGCAGGGGTCGTTGTCGCGCAACCCCAACATCGCCGGCCGACAGTTTGTCATCCTCATCACCGACGCCAAAGCCAACTGCTACAACAACGAGAACTACGAACAAACCATCATCTACTCGCAATTTGCCACACAAATCGCCAAACTCACATCGCCCGGCATAGGTTTGGAGTCGAAACCCACTTGGAGCCAGAGCATGGGGCGTTCCAAATACAGTGTATCGCGAAACACCCTGAACACTTACTATACCGGATTGAACATTGTGGAATTCTTCGAAGGGCCCGACAATGCCAACCTGAACGTGCCCCATGCGAATGACGGAACGGCATACCGTTGGATCCACAACTCCACGAATCCCGAGTTGACCGGCACGCACCCGTATGCACACGCCATCCGCGAAGTCAAACTAAATGGCAACGTCACGGAGCATCCCATCAACAACATCAGCTCCATGCCGGGGAGCATGCGCAACAGCGCGGCTATCAACACCTATTACGAGTTCACCCCCTCAGCAGCCAACGCCGACGTGCCCTTCATGCAACTGAACCCCTACGTGGTGGTTTCAAACAGCGACGGTTCCTACAGCTACGACTACACCCAACCGAACCCTCACTTTTTCATGAGCCATGTGGACGCGCTTGAGAAATCGCTGTATATGGCCGGGCACCTGTTCGAAGACATGAGCAGCCGCTATAACACTGTGATGCTGTGGGACAGCGCGAAAAGTTTCAGCAACGTGGTGCTGTTTGCCCGTTCTTTCGCCAAATGGCTGCTCAGCGAGGAATCCGGGCGCACACTGGGCATGAAGATCGGCGACCGACCGGTGGCTGATTTCGTGGATGATCTGAAAGACATTCTCGTTGATCTGGGCGAGGACTACGAGGTTTACGACACCATCGCGGACCATTTCGAATTGAACATCCCGAGTGACAACAAGCCTTTCACCATCACCTACGACGGGACCACGTTGGCGTGCGTTCCCACCGGCTCCAACAGCTGGGGTTTCGGCACCCCCGACGCAGGCGTCTATCCCTACGAGATCACCTACAATGCCAGTACAAAATCATTCAAATGGCAGATAAACGCGGAATTGAATATTCTCCACACCCTCCAGCTCGTCTACACGCTGGACGCTGACGTGACGGGGTTGCCCGCGGCGGAATATCCCACAAACAGCGGTGCTTACCTGAAAAAAACGATCACACCGACTTCCGGAGCACCTGTCGTGGAGGTTTCCCCGTTTGAAGTCCCCACCATGAAAGTCCTCGTCCCCCCCTGCACCGAAGCCACGGACTTTGAGGGTAGGACCTACACAGCCAAACGCATCGGCTCGCTCTGCTGGATGACCGAGAACCTGAAATCCAAGAAATACAGCGACGGCACCCCCATCCCCGACGTGATGCGCTATTATTCAGCTCAATATCCTAACGAGGCTGAAAACGAGGCGATTTTCGGAAACCTTTATTTCCTCCCGGCGGCGCTCAGGAGCAACAGCGACGGCAGCATTCCGGTCAATGCCAAAGGATTTGTACAAGGAGCCTGCCCCCAAGGATGGCGGCTGCCCTTCGAGGAAGATTTCGCCACTTTGGACGAATTCAACATGAAAGACCTGAAATCCACCGGCTACTGGGTCGTCAGCGACGGCACCAACCTCTCCGGTTTCAACATCCTGCCCAGCGGCTACTACAACGGCGAGACCTCGCGCTTCGAAGGGTTGTACTCCTGCGCCTACTTCTGCACCGTCAAGTTGGTTCCATCGCCCACGGGTTCGGGAATGATTTACGAATACTATTGCGACTCCGTGATCCACAAGAACCTACCCAACAACTGCGGTGTCAGCATTCGCTGCATCAAAGAGGATGAAGACGTCGATTGCAATTAGTCGGGAGACGCTACAATCAGAAAAAGGATCTTTCAGGATTACATCCCGCCTTGTCCGCCACCACTGCTCTCGCTGGCCGCGCCTTGGCGTGCCTGGTACTCCAACTCCATCTTGCCGAAACGCAGCGTGAAGCCCAAAGCGACAGAACGCGAGTTGAACTTGTACGTGCTGTGCGAAACCAAGTACGGGCTGTCGTTGTTGCTGCCCCACTTGTTCCAGTTGAAGATGTCGTTGGCATTCAGATAGACGGAGAGTTTCTTGTCGAAGAAGTCGCAACGCAAACCCGCGTTGAGGGTGTAATACGGCAGACTGGTGTTGAACAACGACAACGACGGCGAACGGTACATACCGGACACATTGATTTCCAAACGCTTCCAGAGCTTCGCCCAAACGCTGAGATTGAAGCTGTACGTCCATTTGTCGGCCTTATACACTTCGTTGTTATACAGCGTCTCCAAGTAGGAATAATAAACATTGGTGTAAAAACGCATGTTGAACATGGCGTTGGGACGGAACATGGTGTTGAATTCCAGTCCTGTGCTCGACGATTTACCGACATTCACCGGATAAGAATACGGGACTAATCCTCCGTAGATTTCATGGAAAGCGGGCACCTGGATTGTATTCACTTCCCGCTCTTTGGCACGGAAATAAAGCGTGAGACCGACGGATCCGTATTTGGTCCAGTACTTCTGCCAGCCGGCCTCCAAGGAGTGCGTCAACGTGGAGAGCAGCTCCGGATTGCCGCTGCTGAACGATTCCTCCTCGAACTCGATGAAACGTGTCAGCTCGTCCGCGTCCGGGTTGGAGCTGCGGAAGGTGTAGCTTAAACGGAAATTGTGCATCGATTTGGTGCGGTACGACAGGTGCAACGACGGGCGCACATGGAAATAATGTCTGCGGACACCGAACGTGTCGGGCACGATGTCGGGATAGCGGACCGTGAGGTATTCATGCTCCAAACGCACGCCCGGCTTGATGGTGAAGTTGCCGAATTTGTGCTGCAGCGTGAAGAACACCTGGTTCTGGAACGACGGGGAGCTATGGTTGTAGCTGCGGATTGCGTCGTTCACCCACTCGTCGCCGCACAACGTGTCCAAATGCGAGTAACCCCTGCTGCTCTCCATCGCGCCGTAGTAGCCGACCGAAATCTCCCCCTTCTCGGAATAGGGACGGTTGTAGGTCAGCTCGGCCGACAAGTCGTATGAGCCGACCTTGTCTATCGAGTTACGATTGCGAGTGTATTCCACAGGCGAGAAGTAGTGCTTGTCGAGCAGATTGTCGGAGCCCCAGCCCCAAGTGCTGCCGTTCAAATCCACGGAAAGGTTATGGCCTTTGTTGTCGAATTTGTGTTGGTAATACGCCCCGACACCACCCCAATGGCTGCGATTACGGCCTGTGGACGTTTCTTTGTATAACGATGTGTCGGAAAGCAAGAAGAAATCCCGGAACTGCTCGGTGTAGCCTTTGCTGTCGCCCCAGTGCGGCCAAAAACTGCCCCAGAACGACAAGGTGTTCATCGTGTCGATCTCATAATCGAGACTGAAATGGACACCTGCGCCATAGCTATTTGACCGTGAATCGCCGGAATCCTTCTGAAAAACCACCGCTTCCCTACCCTCTTCGCCGGGTTGGTAGATGGTCATGTCTGTCACTCCTTTGTGCTTGTCCAACGAATAAGAAAAGTTGCTATAGACGTTGATGGAAATCTTATCGTTACTCCAAACGTATGAAATCCAGGGACTTACATACGGTTTGATAGAAGCGTTCGCGCCGAAGCTGATGAACTGGTTTTTCTTAACCTTAGTGGTGGTGACGATGTTGATGATACCGTCGGCTTTGGAGCCGTAACGCGCGGAGGGATTGGTGATCACCTCCACATGGTCGATGCTGTTGGCGGGCATCTGCTGGAGATACGTCTTGAGGTTCTCGGAAGTCAGATGCGACGGCTTGTCGTTGATCCAGACCTCCACGCTGGAGGAGCCGCGCAGGGAGACGTTGCCCTCCACATCGACGGAGACGCCCGGCGCGTTCTGCAGCACGTCGGAGGCGGTACCGGCCTGCACACTCGGATCTTCGGAGGTATTGTAGTAGGTTTTCTCTCCATCCACAGCAAACAGCGGCCGCTCTCCCTTCACGGTCACCTCGCCAATGGTGGAAGCCCCCGGCGTGATCTTGAGCACGCCCAAGTCCATGTCCTTGTCCACGGTCAAAGACTGTTCAAGATTTTCATAACCAAAGAAATAGACCACCATACGGTAATTCCCGTTGGGAACCATTTGCAGTTGGAAAACACCTTTGTCGTTGGCGTAGGTGTGACTTACCAGCACACTGTCGCTCTGCCGCAACAGGCTCACGTTGGCATACTGCACCGGGTTGCCGGAATTCGCATCCTGCAAGGTACCCGAAACCGTGTTCTGGGAAAACACTGACACACAGCCAAATAAAAAGAAAAGAGTTATTGTCAACGCCCGTATGGCGGCTTTTCCAAATGAGGACATAATCTTACTATTTAGGTTGGTTTTTATTCTTCAAATTAAAACGGCAAAAGTACAATTTTATATTTATTAAACAACATTCAAGTTTCTTTTATTACACCCATATCATAGACGTAGAAAACTAAAAACGTGCCATAAAAAGTAACTAACAATAAAACAAACAGATATCATACCGAGAAAGCTTTCCCTCTGTCCATTTAATGGACAACATCGCCTAAAAAATGGACAACCGTTCCCAAGCTTAAAAATTATATCTTTGCCGAGCAAAAAATTCATCACCAACCCATACCTTAATATGACAAAAGGCCTAATCTTCGCCAGCTTGTTCGCACTGATGTCATGCGCGGCCGCATTCGGACAAGAGCCCGAGGCAAATCCAACGAGTTCCTTCTCGAAACAAAGTTATATGACACTTGTCAGAACCGACGGCAGCCAATTCATCATAAACCCCAAAGGCATGATTGTCCTGGAACTGCCCGAAAATGCCGACGTACAGATATCCGATGACTTTCAGGATGGATGGGGTGGCGTCAAAATAAACGGGAAATGGGGACTTTTGGACGACAACGGATGGGTTCGCCGACCGCAGTTCGACCTGGTGGATGTTTACGGCAGCTATGCCTACACCGCCAACGAGGGCGATGTGGAGAAAGAAGGTTCTAAGCACGGCATATTGAAAAAAGACGGGACTTGGGTGGTGGAACCCACCAACAACCTTGCGAGACAAGACGAATTCGACAACACCCTTTGTCTGTATTTAAATGGCCTATACGGCTTTTTCAATGAAAACGGTTGGATCGTGGAGCCGAAATACATCCACGCAGGATATTTCTCCGAAGGACTGATTTCCGTAAAAGAGGGGGATTACTGGGGGTTTGCAGACAAATCGGGGAACATCCGCATCAAGCCCGAATTCGAATCGGTCAATTTCACCGCCCCGGAATTTCATGAAGGATTGGCTCTCGTAGGAAAGAACAGAAAGGCGGGATTCATCAATCATGACGGGGAATGGGTGATTCAACCGCAATTCGACATCGCAGAGAATTTCAAAGAGGGCCTCGCAGCGGTGATGGTGGAGGAAAAGTGCGGTTTCATTGACAAAACCGGGAAGGTGGTGGCAGAGACACGTTACGAAGCTGTAGGTTACTTCTCCGACGGCCTTGCAGCCGTCATGCTTGATGGAAAATGGGGATATATTGACACCACGGGCAGAATGGTCATCCAACCCCAGTTCTTCAGCGCTAAACCCTTCGACGCAAAAACCAGCAGGGCCAAGGTAAGAGTCGGCGACCAAGACAACAACCAAAGCGGCTACATCGACAAAACCGGAAAATTCACACCGGATTCCAAAGAGGAATAACCCCTAAACCCTAAACTACTTTAGGATCACCCGCACGCCAACGTACCCCATAATTCCCGTAACCGGCTTATACACCATCGTGGCGTCGAAATATTCGCCAAAGGGGTTCTCGGCCTGCACAATCGGGTCTTTCTGCTTGACATTGAGGAGGTTCTCTCCGCCTGCGTAAATCTCCCACTTGCGGAACTTCTTGGTAATCTGCGCGTTGAACAGACAGTAGGGTTTTGATACTTCGGGACGGCGGTACGGCTCGGGGTTGCTCTGCGTGTTGGGCAGTGGCATCGGTCCGTAAATCTGGAAGTTGAGGTTGAATTTCCATTTGTCGTACGGGGTGCTGTAGTTGAGGTTGACGAGCGCCTTGTGGGGGCTCATCATGTCTTTCTGGCGCATCATCCCGTTGCGCATGTAACGCACGTCGTTGTAGCGGTAAGCCAACAAAATCTCGAAACGCTGTAACGGTTTGAGGGTCAATTCGACCTGCGCGGAATGCGAGCGGGAACGGTTATGATAGCCGTTATATTCGCCGTTGAGGGCGTAATAATGCACCGCGTGGACGTCCTGATCCAAATCCACGATCATCTGCTGCACAAAGTAGGTGTAGAAGTAATCGACGGCCAAAGTTGCCTTTCCGCCCGGCATATTGAACTGCCACACCAAGCTTGCACCGGCATTCCAGCCCTCTTCGGGTCTTTCATTCCCGTCAAAATAGATCTTACGCGAAGATAGCAGCAAAGACTGGTTTTCTGCGAAGAAATGGGCGTTGCGGTAGCCCTTGCCGGCAGATGCGCGTAACGACAGATCCTTGGTTGCCTGCCATTTGAGGTGTACTCGCGGCGTCCAGAAGAGCTGTGAATCATGAATCCAAATAAGAGATTCGTGTCTGTCTCTGACACGATTGTAATCCAAACGCATCCCTGCCGTGACCACCAACTTCGGATCAAGGATATAGGCATATTCGGCAAAAACGCCGGGTATCAAATCGTGGTGATGCGGTCGATAATAATAATACAAAGCCAAACCATCCTCGTAGAGTTCATTCAAACAATCATACTGTAAACTGGCACCCGCCGTCAATTTGTGTCGCTCGCTTGCTCCGAATTTATTGGAATACAACACATTAGCATAAACGCTATATTGATCTCCGCTATAAAGAGCGCCATTACCGTAACGTGAATCCAGCCAATGCCCTGTAAAGGAGAGAATGGTGCCGATGCTCTCGTGCTCGCCCTTCAACAGGAAACCATTTTTTGTGATGACATCCACCCGTTTGTTGTCGGAAATAAAACCGTACGGATCACTATGGCGATATTCAAAGATACTCGGCGTGAAGCCCATCTGCCCACCGAAACGGTTGTCCCACACGAAATCCACCATCGTGCGGCCCTCCACCACGGGCGACTTATAGTCCCACCGGTTCATCACGTTGACCTGACGGCTACGTGGCACGTCCATGAAGCCGTCCTTATTCATATCCATCTTCAAAAACTGATCAGCCAGAAATACGAGGAAGTTAGTGCTCACTTTCTCTTTTTTACCCACGGGAATGCGGGTGTTCATGGCCAGCTCGCCCTTGCCCATCGAGTTGGCGTAGAAGTTCATGAAGAATCGTTCCAAATTGCTTTCCGGTTTCTTATAGTCGATGTTGATCTGTCCTGTGATGGCCTCGAAACCATTCACCACCGAGGAAGTCCCCTTCGACAAACTGATGGATTCCATCCACGAACCGGGGATGAAGCCGAGGCCGAACTGGTGCGACAGAAGTCGAATGTAAGGCACATTTTCCAGCAAGATCTGGCTGTAGGTACCGGCGAGTCCGAGCATGGAGATTTGCCGGGCACCGCTCACCGCGTCGGGGAACTCGGAGTCGATGGCCACGCTGCTCTCGAAGCTCTCGGCAAGGTTACAGCAGGCGGCACGACGCAGTCCTTCCGTCCCAATAATCTGGGTATAAATGGGTTGCACGGAGATATAGGAGCCGTCGCGGGCCACAATGCTCACCTCGCCGAGTGTGTGCGCGGTGTTCAGGAAAACCGTGATATGGTCCTGTCCGCGCGGAATCACCATCGTGTCGGGCAGGAACGTCGGGAAAAAGATGACCAACGAGTCGGTTTTGGTGCGCGGGATGGTGAATTTCCCGTCCGCGTCGGTTTGCGTGCCGATGTTCGTCCGCAGCCACTGCACCGTGGCATACTGCATGGCCGTCGTGTCGCCGCGCTCGCCGACCTGAAACACCTTGCCAGTCAGCGATTGCGCTTGGGTTGCAAAAAGGAGACAAAGTAAGGAAAAGAGAACAACCGTCTTCTTCATAAGCCATTTATACTTGATTGTCAATATCATACATTAATTCCTTATCAGCGGCAAAAATACACAATAATTGTTGCAACCGAGTTGCAAAGAGATGTTCCCTGCAGAATACAAAAAAGAGACGGGTTTGTCTCCGTCTCTTTTCCATTTTCATCTTACGCTTGATAATCCCACGGGGCGACAATCCAGATTATCAAATAAATCCAGAAGCCCACCGAACCGGTCAGCAGGAGCACAAGGAAAATGATGCGCACAATGGTGGAGTCAATATCCAGATATTGCGCCAAACCGCCGCACACTCCGGCGATTTTGGCATCATTTCTCGTTCTAACTAATTTTCTTGCAGCCATATAACAATTTAGGGTTTAGGGTTTAAGGTTTAGCAGAAATGTTCGTAGAAATGCGTGATGACTTCGATACCGCGGCGGAAATGTTCGAGTTTGTAGTTCTCATTCGGGGAGTGGATGTTGTCCTCGGCGAGACCGAAGCCGCAGAGGATGGACTTCACGCCCAACGCCTTCTCGAAATGCGCCACAATCGGGATGCTGCCGCCGCTGTAGGTCGGGATGGGCCGCTTGCCATAAACATCCATGTAAGCTTTCTCGGCTGCCTGATAGGCCGGCACATCCATGCCGCAACGGTAAGCCTCGCCGCCATGCGCGGGAATCACCTCCACCTTCACGTAGTCGGGCGCGATGTTCTCGAAATGTTTCTGGAACAGCTCCGCGATCTTGTGGGAATCCTGGTTGGCGACCAGACGCATGGAGATGTTGGCGGAAGCGGTGGCCGGGAGCACGGTCTTGAAGCCCTCGCCGGTGTAGCCGCCCTCGATGCCACACACACCCAAGTTCGGACGGATGCCCGTGCGCTCGATGGTGCTGTAACCCTCTTCGCCGTACAACTCTTTGACATCCAATGATTTCTTATACTCCTCTTCGTTAAACGGAGCCTGCGCGATGAGCTCGCGTTCCTCTTTGGTGAGCACCACCACGTCGTCGTAGAAGCCGGGGATGGTGACCTCGCCCTTGTCGTTGATGAGACCGCTGATGAGGTCGCAGAGCACGTTGATGGGGTTGGCGACAGCGCCGCCGAAGATGCCGGAGTGGAGGTCGCGGTTCGGACCGGTGACCTTCACGATCATGTTGCACAAGCCGCGCAGACCGGCGGTGATGGAGGGCGTGTCGGTGGCGATCATGCCCGTGTCGGAGACGAGGATGACGTCGCATTTGAGCAGGTCGGTGTGGTTCGTGCAGAAGTCGTAGAGCTGCGTACTGCCGATCTCCTCTTCGCCCTCAAGCATGAACTTGACGTTGCACTTCAGCGTACCGGATTTCACCATGTACTCGAACGCTTTGGCGTGCATGAACGACTGACCCTTGTCATCGTCGGCGCCGCGGCCCCAGATCTTGCCGTCCTTGATGACGGGCTCGAAAGGCTCGGTGTTCCAAAGCTCGATGGGATCCACGGGCATCACGTCGTAGTGACCATAGACCAGCACCGTCTTGGCGTTGGGGTCGATGATTTTCTGTCCCACCACGATGGGGTTGCCCTCGGTGGGATAAACCTCGCACTTGTCGGCGCCGGCGGCCATGATCAGCTCTTTCCAACGCTCGGCGCAACGCACCATGTCGCCCTTGTGCTCACTCTGCGAGCTGATGGACGGGATGCGCAACAAACTGAAAAGTTCGTCTAAAAATCGGGATTCGTTCTCTTCAATGTAATTCTTGATGTTCATATTTTTCGGTTTAAAGTTTACAGGTTTAAAGGTTAGAAGGTTAGAAGGTTAGAGGTTAGAGGTTAGAGTTTAAGGGTTAAAGTCATTAGTCTATGTCTAAGTCATTAGTCTAAGTCTATGTCTAAGTCATTAGTCTTAGTCTATAGTTTATGTCATTAGTCTAAGTCCACGTTAAAAACCCTCCAGTTCTCGCCAGTGAACAGCTAACAGCCAACAGCTAACAGCCAAAAGCCAAAAGCCAACAGCTAATAGCCAAACACCGCTTGGGCTTCGTCCATCTTCTCGCGCACGGGCACGCCGAAGGGGCAGCGGTCCTCGCATTGGCCGCAGCCGACGCAGTCACCGGCGTGGTGCTCCAATTTCTTGTACTTGGCGGCCAGTTCTTCGCTCACCACACCGCCGTTCTGGTGCACCTCGTCGAGCAGCTCATTGACTGCGGCGATGTCGATGCCCACGGGACAGGGGGCGCAATGGTTGCAGTAGGTGCAGCCGGTGCTGGCGTTCTCCGTTTTGGCGGTCTGTTTGCTGAGGGCGGAATTGTAGTCCTTCTCCTCGTCGGTGGCCTTGAGATAGTGGAGGTCTGACTCGAGTTCCTCGATGTTGTCGGCGCCGCAGATGGCCACGGCCACGCACGGTTTCGCCATGGCGTAGGCGATGCACTGCACGGGCGTGAGGGCGACCTTCAAGGGGGATTTGTCGGCCTCAAGCAGCTTGCCGCCGCCACCGAAGACCTTCATCACGGTGATGGCGATGTTGTGCTGAGCGCAGTAGTCGTAGAGTTCCACGCGCACGGGGTCGATGCCGGGCAGCATGTTCTCGAAGCTCTTCGGGTCCCACGGGTTGTTGCCCGACAGCACGCGGTCGAAGGCGGGGTTCAGGCTGAACATGATGACCTCCACCAGTCCGCTCTTGGCGGCGGCGAGGGCAACCTCCGCGTTGTGGCTGCTCATGCCGATATGCTGGATTTTGCCTTCCTTCTTAAGTTTCTTCACATAATCCAAATAAGGACTGCCCTGCAACGCATTCCACTCCTCCATGTTATCGACGATGTGAATCATGCCCACCTCGATATGGTCGGTGCCGAGGCGTTCGAGCAGATCGTTGAAACCTTTCTCGCATTGCGCCACGTCGCGGGTGCGCTCGTAGCTCGTGCCGTTCCACCAGCAACCCACGTGCCCCTGGATCACCATCTCGTCGCGGCGGCCCTTGAGCGCGTAGCCGATGTTGCTGCGCACCGTGGGGTCGGCATCGTAGATGTCGATGTAGTTCACGCCGTGGTCGAGGGCGTAGGCCATGTATTTGCGGGCCTCTGCCGTGTCAAACTTGCCGAACGCGCCGCAGCCGATGCCGATCTCGCCCACGCGGATGCCCGTGCTGCCCAACGTGCGGTAAGCCATGTCAGGGTTCTCTTTGAAGGTCGGTTTCTTTTGGCAGGAGAAAACCGACAGAATCATGCAAATCAACAAAACAGGGATAAAAAATCGTTTCATAAATGCTTCTTTTTTCAAGCCGCAAAGATACACAATTTCCTTTATTCAAAGTGCTTTTTTTGAAAAGCCAAAAACGAAAAAAGGGGAACCCTTTCGAGTTCCCCTTAACTACTAATTTCTAACTGCTAACTACTAACTGTTAGTACATTCCGCCCATGCCGGGGTTCATGCCGCCGGCAGGCATGGCGGGCGTCTCTTCCTTGATTTCGGCAAGCACGCACTCGGTCGTGAGCAGCATGCCGGCGATGGAAGCGGCGTTCTCCAAAGCCACGCGGGAGACCTTCGTCGGGTCAATGACACCGGCCTCGACCAGATGTTGGTACTCGTCGGTGCGGGCGTTGTAACCGTAGTCGCCTTTGCCCTTGGCCACGGCGTTCACGATGACGGAACCTTCCTTACCGGCGTTGGCGGCAATCTGACGCAACGGCTCTTCCAGAGCGCGGCGCACGATGTCGATACCGATTTGCTGGTCCTCGTTCTCGCCCTTCAGACCCTTCATGCCGGCGATGCTGCGGATGTAAGCGACACCGCCGCCAGGGATGATACCCTCTTCGATAGCAGCGCGCGTTGCGTGCAAAGCGTCGTCGAAGCGGTCTTTCTTCTCTTTCATCTCCACTTCGGAAGCGGCACCCACGTAGATGACTGCCACGCCGCCTGCCATTTTGGCAAGACGCTCCTGCAGTTTCTCGCGGTCGTAGTCGGAAGTGGTCTTCTCAATTTGCGATTTAATCATGGCGATACGGGCGTCGATGGCCTTCTTGTCGCCCTTGCCGCTGACAATGGTGGTGTTCTCCTTGTCCACGGTGATTTTCTCAGCCGTGCCGAGCATCTCGAGGGTGGCGTCTTCCAGTTTGTAGCCCTTCTCCTCAGAGATCACGGTGCCGCCGGTCAGGATGGCGATGTCTTCCAGCATCTCTTTTCTTCTGTCGCCGAAGCCCGGAGCCTTGACGGCCACGATCTTCAGACCGCCACGCAGACGGTTGACGACCAACGTGGCAAGAGCTTCGCTGTCAACGTCTTCGGAGATAATCAGCATCGGACGGCCGGTTTGGACGACCTTCTCCAGAATCGGGAGGAACTCCTTCATGTTGCTGATTTTCTTGTCATAGATGAGGATGTACGGCGTGTCATAGACGGCCTCCATCTTCTCGGTGTCGGTCACGAAATAAGGAGAAATGTAACCGCGGTCGAACTGCATGCCCTCGACGACCTTCACGTACGTGTCGGTGCCCT
>JAEEGG010002016.1_pt1 | contig 53498 bp, 52 predicted proteins | sample 9134161 | NCBI WGS metagenome assembly JAEEGG01 (sample SAMN16246543, study PRJNA631951) | gut metagenome | biome: gut microbiome; feature: rumen; material: CR-attached | host: Bos | place: Iran: Karaj | collected 2018-10 | reverse complement strand
GATGATACTCACGCAGAAGAGATAGTTTCTCTTCCTCACTTAGATAAGTGTAACTGTTTTGACTTTTACTCATAAAAACACATTTTTAATTGTTACTAAATGTGTCTACCTATATCAGTATAAGTCACAAAAACAATCGTTTTTTTTTCGAGTCTATCTCTTACTCGTGATGGTAGGGCTCTCCTTTAATAATGGTACAGGCGCGATAGATCTGTTCTGTGAAGATGAGTCTGATCATCTGGTGTGAGAACGTGAGCCTGGAGAGTGACAGCTGTTCTTGGGCACGGGCATAGACGTCAGGTGAAAAGCCATAGGGACCGCCGATGACGAAAACCAGCCTGCGGGCTGTGGCCTGTTTCTGCTGCAGCCATCGTGCCAGCTCCACGCTGCGCAGTTCGCGTCCGTGTTCATCGAGCAAAACCACCGTGTCCTGAGGCTGGAGCTGGCGAAGTATCAGTTCACCCTCGGCAGTCTTCTGCTGTTGCTCGGACAGGTGCTTGGTGTTCTTAAGCTCGGGAATGGTGACTAATTCGAATGGCATATAGTGCCCAATACGCTCCACGTAGTCGTTGATGGAAGCCTGGAAATGCTTGTCTGTGGTCTTGCCTACAAGTATCAGTAGCGTCTTCATTGGCTGTAAAATTGTCGTTTTTGCATGCAAAAATACAAAAAAATAGCATGAGAAGCAAAAAAAGTGAGAAAAAATTTGGCTGGTTCAAAAAAAGTGTGTACCTTTGCACCCGCAAATAAGGAACGAGGTTCCGTAGCTCAACTGAATAGAGCATCTGACTACGGATCAGAAGGTTGTGGGTTTGAATCCCGCCGGAATCACTTTAAAAAATCCGCAAGAAACTGACACACAGTATCTTGCGGATTATTTATTTGACATAATGCATCACATTTGCACCACTAGCTATCTATTATTATCCAATGTCCATGGCTTGCAGAACCCTCTCTATCAAGAAGTCTGATGCTTTTCAGTTTATTAACATGCTTTTGAACAGCTGTCACAGAGACACCTACCTTCTTGGCAATATCGCCTCTTGTGATATAGTTATCAGCATATATCAGTTTAAAAATGGTTGCAGCCGTTTCAGACAACCCTTTAGATAACTCTTTAGATAACCTTATAGATAACCTTTCAGGCAACTCTATGGATAACTCATTAGGCAACCCAACATTACTTGACTTAGGTGATGGGACTGGCAATATCAGTTCCACTTCATCTACATCCAGTTTGTTCAGCAGTTGTGGTTCACCCCAATTGGTTTCCTTCCATGCAGCGATTATCTTTGGGAATCCTGAGCCAACATTCTCACCAAAGCCAATCATTCGAAGCATATTCTGTATCTTCGGATTACGAGCCTTTGAGTTACCACCCCGATAGATGGTCTCTACAGGTAACTTAAGCAGTCCAGGATTACGGAAACAAAGACGATCATCATGTTTCTCTATTCTCAGAATACCAGCATCCGCCATCAGGTCGCAGTGGATGATAGCGTATGTAGAATGCCATATCTTTAAGTTTTTAATTGTTCATTCTTCGTCTTCTTCTGTAGATGGTTCTGCTGCCATTCCATAATGACGCATAGAAACCTCTTTTGTCTTAGACTTAGCGGTCTCTCTCACCATTGGTGTATAAGCCTCAATGATATGGCGCCAGTCGTTAAGCCCCATATCTGGATAACGAGTACCATAAAGTTCTGTCACTTCTCGCTGCAATTCCATATCGCTTATGTTAGCATCCATTTGCAGACGATTGTATATCAAGTTGCGAACATCCTTATCATCCTCTACATTTGCAAGTTTCGTAAACTTCAGATTAGAAGTGCCATTCTTCTTGTAATTCTCTACCTGATCAAGAACCTTCTTAAACACCTCTTCGTCCCACTCTGGTGGATAGCCCTCCTTGTAGATGAGAACAGTCAGTTGTGATGCCAACTTATTTTTAAGATTATCATTGTTGAGCCAATCAGCATAAACAGCTGTATCATCAATCAACAACTTGATCTTCTTGGCCAGTTCTATGCATCGCTCGTCTGCATACTCAAACTTATGCGTATCTCTAACTTCTGTCAGAACATCAAAGAAAGCCTTTTCCTCAAAGGTAATACCCAACTCCTTGAACTTTTCGCTATCTACCTTCAAGTCTTTCAGTATCTGCTTTAATTTGTCAGTAAGAGTGCTGATCTTATCTTCAACAATATTCACGACACCTGTTACCACACCTTCTGTCACCTCATTAGTGAAGGTCAGTTTATCGCGAGTATTATACTCGTCAATAACCTTCTCAAGCATTATCTGGAATTTCTCTGCTTGAATCTTATTGGTCCCTCTATATACTTTGATAGCTTTAGCCACCAATTTGCAAAGCAACTGGAACTTAGTAAATGGCATCTTGACATCTTCTAATTCCTGCACAAAGGCATCGCCATATATGTTTTCTTCCTCTCCCTCTTCAAAGAATCGCTCTACACCACTTGCCAGTATAGCTTCTTTCACCATCTGCTCTACATGACGATTCATGCTTTCGGCATCATGCTCTGTCGCAGTCATCTTCATGACATACGAACAGATACCCATCATACACTGACACCACATCACTTCCTCTTCTGAAAGTATGCCTGCAGGGTTACAGATGTTAAAGGCAGAACGAAGGCGTTTTACATGCTCCTTAAATCGTTTGATGAAGGACACCTCGCCTTTCCTCTCCACACTATTAGCTAAGATGTATTCAGCTGCCTCCTGTAAGAACTGCAGGCGAACCAAATCATTGTTGCCGAAGAAAGGTGTAAAATCCAGTTTTATCAGCATCTCTTTCAATAGCTGCAACTGATTTCCCAAGATACCATAAGCTATATCCAAGTCTTCTGCTGGAGGCACTTCCCCACCATATTTCTTCATGGCTTTCTTCATTTCCTCACGGATTCCGATATAGTCAATTACGAAGCCATATTCCTTATCCTTATATTTACGATTTACACGTGATATGGTTTGTATCAGTGTGTGTTTCGATAGAGGCTTGTCGTTATAAAGCAATGTCAGACTTGGTACATCAAAGCCTGTTACCCACATATCCACTACAATCGCAATGCGGAAGTTTGATTTCTCTGACTTGAATTCTGTATCCAGGAATTTTCGATATTCTTTGCTGGCACCACCTCCCAACAATTGATAGAGTTCTTTCTCATCATCTTTGTCGGTAGTCATCACCATGTTTACGAAAGCTACGTCATTCAGCTTCTCTTTCTCGTCTGCTGTCAGAGTGAGTTCATTCAGTGCTTTTTTCTTCTCAAACCACAAGGGCATCTGCTCACGCATTTTCTTATAGAGTTTGAACGCAGTTGGTCTGTCAATACAGGTTATCATAGCCTTCTGCAAGCGGTCAATGCCTTCCGTGCGCTTTATATAGTCAGCAATAATATCCTTTGCCACTCTCTCCAGCACATCATCATCACCAATAATGACCTGCATGCTCGACATGGCAGCCTTGCTCTTGGCTATATCCTCTGGAGTAGCACCTTCGTCAGCACACATCTTATAATATGCTTCCACTTTCTCAGCCTGTTCCCTGTTCATAAATACACGAGCCAAGCGTGGGTCATACTTGATTGGTACAGTAATACCATCTGCCTCTGACTCCTGCATGGTATATTGGTCAACCACCTGACCAAACACATGAACCGTTTCGTCAATAGGTGTACCAGTAAATCCTACATAAGTAGCATTGGGCAATGCATCACGAAGATATTTTGCAAAGCCATAAGTAACCTTTGCCCCTATCTTCTCATTGTTGGCAAGCATCTCGCTATTCTTACTTTTCGTACCGTCATTGATAACCAAATGTGTGCCAAGATTGTTCTGTGTCCTATGGGCTTCATCACTCATACAGATTACGTTGGTTCTCTCTGTCAGCAATCCTGTTGACTCAGCAAACTTTTGTATGGTGGTGATATAGATACCCCCTGACTTTCTTAGGATCATCTCATTGGCCAGTTCTTGACGACTCTCAAACACCTTGACTGCTTCATCTTCCAAGAATCGCTTGGAACGTCCAAACAGCTTGCCACTTTGAGTCTCCAAGTCCTCTCGGTCAACAATGATCAATATCGTTGGGCTACCCAGTTGTGACTTGCAGCGAAGTGCCAACTGACGAGCCAGGAACAGCATGGTGTATGTCTTACCACAACCTGTTGCACCAAAGTATGTACCACCTTTACCATCACCTCCTACACTACGCAGATGTTGTAGTATGTGGTCTCTAAGCTTTCTGGTGGCAAAGAATTGCGGATAGCGACAAACAATCTCTGTCGTATCATCTTCTTTTGATGGGTCAGGGAAATATACATAGTCGCGCAGCACCTCCAGCAGTCTTGTTGGCGAAAGCGCACCTTTTACGAGTGTCCTGAGTGTATCAAGTCCCTTGCCAGCTTTGTCCTCATTCTCCACCTTCTTCCATTCGTAGAAGAATTCAAATGGAGTGAAAGGAGTGCCAAGTGCATTCTTTGCACCATCACTTATGACTGCAAGCGCACAATAGCGAAGCAAAGAAGAAATGTCCCTCATATAGCGAGTGCATATCTGGGTGTGTGCATCCCTTATGGTTGCATTGGCTTTAGTGGGGTTCTTCAGTTCTATGATGCAGACAGGAATACCATTAACGAAGAGCAGAATATCAGGACGGCGATTTTCCTGACCTTGTTCCATCACGAACTGGTTGACACAACGGAAGATATTACGATTAGGATGCTCAAAGTCGATATACTCCATACGGAAAGGAGTACCACGATTGTCGCTATATGTGAAGTCATAGCCATCACGATACAGCAGGAAGGCATTCTGACAGGCATAATATTCGTTCTGGCCACCTACATTCCTGAGGTTTGCCACCACGTTGTCCATCTCTGCTTCTGTCAGTCCTTTCTTGGCATACTGAGCATTGAGGAATGTTCGCAAATCCTCTTCTATCAGAGGGTCTGTGAACTTACGATGCAGCTCATCGCCAAAGGTGTACTGCCATTGAGCCTCTTGCAACAGCTCTATGGTAGCTTCCTCAAACTGACTTTCGTAATATTTTCCTTTGTTTGCCATAATCAATTATGTATTACATGTTGTAGCAATGCTGGGCAGACTTCTCGTGAGAGTCTGTCTGCTTCTGCTGCTATTTGCTTGGCTTCATTGGCGCACTTGTAGATGTTTACAATCGCACGCTGAACGTCGATAGGGGGAAGAGGTAGAGATACATGTTTCATTTCATCAAAGGAGAATCTATCTCTGACACTACTGCATGACATAAATTTTACATATCTTGCAAATTCATCTCGAGACAGCCATAACATAAGATACTCAGGAATAAGGTTATTATTACACGTCATGACTGTGTAAAAATTGGTAACTATACATTGACTTTCTCCATGATAAAGTCCTACAGCGAATTTTTCACTTGTTTGAGTCAACTTAATATTAGCATTAAATACAATGTCATTGTCGTAAACAATTTTATAAGTATTTAATTTGTCACCGATTCTCTTACACTCTTGTATTTCTTTATTTGTATTAACTCCTTTTGCATCCTTTTCTCCGAATTGATTTTTTGAATTTATTTCTTTTCTTTCCTCAATATACGGTCCTATCTCTTGTGCAGGATATTTATGTTTCAACTCCTGGATATAGCTTTGGCAGAGTTGCATCAATGGAGCTGCTTTTGCTTCATTCTGCTCCTTGATTTCCCTAAATGCCTTCCATGCATTCACCACCTTCTGCTGTTCGGAAAGAGAAGGAAGAGGAATTATCAACTCCCCCAATTTCTTCAAATTGAATTCAGCCCTCTGACTCCCGTAGTTATAGTAATCAACTATGCGTGAAAATTCATCGCGTTTAAACCAAATAATAAGGAATTCAGGCAACAATTCATTTTTGTATTTCTCCTTAACATGAAAAACTTGATATAGATGTGAAACTATGCACATTCCACTTTCTCTATATGCAAGAGAACCAATATTGAGTCGTGAAGGATTATAAACTATATCTCCTGACCATACTGCCTTATACGGCTTAAGGTCGATTCCGTCAGTAATAGCTTTGGTAGGTTGAAACTCCCCATCACTATTAACACCTTCGATAAGTTCAACACCATATCTAAGGTCTGAATTCCTTTCGTTTCGTGGAGAGATATAATCCCCAAGTCTTACCCATTTCACCTTACTCATCTCCATCCTCCTTTTCTTCTTCCATCCTGCGTTCCAGTTGTCGCTCTATCTCTTCAATGGTCGGGATGGTGCCTTCCACCTTCTCTGGATAGAATTTCTCAAGGTCATACTCAGAAATGCCTAATGGCTGACTGCTTGACTCTAAAGCATATTGTGCCTGTATGCGGTCTTTCTCCTTACATATCAGCAAGCCAATGGTAGGGTTGTCACGCCCTTCCTTTCGCAGGAGATGATTGCACGATACCACATATCCCCCCAACTGACCTACATCAGCAAACTCGAACTTGCCGATTTTCACTTCCACCACCACATAACACGACAGGTTAAGGTTGTAGAATAACAAGTCGATAAACTGCTCCCTCTCACCAACCTGAAGACGATATTCCTTTCCTACGTATGCAAAGCCTGTTCCCAACTCCACCATGAATTGGGTGATGTTGCTCAGCAGTTTGTCTTTCAACAGTCGCTCATTATATCTGCCCGTGATACCTGTAAAAGCAAAGTCGTATGGATCTTTTGTCAGTTCCTGAGCTAAGTCGCTTGTCTCTTCAGGCAAAGTTGTACTGAAATTGGTTAATGCCTTGCCCTGTCGCTCATATAAGTCTGTATCAAGGAAATTGAGCAGCATACTGCGACTCCACCCGTTTAGCACAGTCTGGTGGACAAAGAAGATAGCCTTCTGTGGGTTGTCAGAACATTTGTCCATCAGTAATTTATGATGCCCCCAGCCAATAGACATTATGTCTCTCTTGATTTGCTCCACAACTTGTGGAGTATTTGCATCGCCCGCATTCCCCTCAACGTGTTGAGTAATTTGTCCCCCAAGCTGGGGGATTTTTTCTATTTGTCCCCCAAGTTGAGGGATTTTTATAGTATAGGAGGAATAAGTAAGATAGAACTTCTTCACATAGTAAAGATTTGTTCTTGAGAAACAATGGGCAGTAGGGTTCAGTTTTTGAAGGTCGGTGGAAAGAGCCTTCATTACACCTTCTCCCCATCGTTCTTCTATGTGCATCTCCACGATGTCCCTGCCCAGTTCCCAATAAAACTGGAGCATCTCCTCATTTACCTTTACTGCTGCCTTTATCTGGCTACGGCGATAGCGGGTGCTCAGTTCTTTCACCCACTGCAAGTAGTCCTGATCCAACAGGGTGATATTCTTACTCTTTTCCATACCCCAACACTTTAAATGCATTTACAAGTGTAGATTCATTCTCATCCCAACGCTTTTTAAGCGCATCAAACTGCTGACTCATCTGTGTGAGGGCTGACTGATAGTCTATCTCTGTATCTCTATCCACAAACTCTATATAGCGGCTCGGGACAAGCGAGAAACCTTTCTCGCGAATTTCATCAAGATGGGCTGCGTAATAAAGCTCTGGCTTGGCATATTTCTCAGAAGCTGTTGTAGCCCAATCGAAGTATATCTTGCAGACTTCTGCTATTTGCTCGTCAGAGAGCTTCACAAACTTCTTCTCGTAGATATTATCATTCCATGTTCTGAGGTCAACAAACAGCACCTCCCCTTCACGATTGCGAAGCATGCGCCCATGACGAGGACCACCCTTCTTGTTGTTGTTCAGAATCCATAGGGTTACGCTGATGTCTGTAGAGTAGAACATATTACGAGGCAATACGATGATAGCTTCCACCTTGTCATTCTCTATCAGCTTCTGGCGAATAGCCTTCGTGTCATCATCATCAAGGGCACCATTGGCAAGAAGGAAACCTGCCACACCATTCTGAACATTCAGTTTATTAAGCATGTGCAGAATCCAAGCATAGTTGGCATTACTCGTAGGAGGAGTGCCATAGCCTTTCCATCGAGGGTCGTTCTCAAAGTCGCCATAATCAGCATAACGCTTCAGGTTGAAAGGAGGATTAGCCATAATGTAGTCCACCTTGATATCCTTATGCTGGTCGTTAGAGAAGGTAGAAACAGCTCTGTCACCCAAATGATAACTGATGCCACGAATGGCAAGGTTCATCTTTGCCAGACGATAGGTTGCAGGCTCTGACTCCTGACCATACACATTCACAGCCTGGGTGTTGCCACCATGTGCCTCGATGAACTTGGTAGCCTGAACAAACATACCGCCAGAACCACAACAAGGGTCATAGACAGTTCCATCGAATGGCTCTATAAGGGATGCAATCAGTTCTACGATGCTATGAGGGGTATAGAACTCACCTTCTTCCTTATCAGCATTGATAGAGAATGCTTGAAGGAAGTATTCATACACACGACCTATCAAGTCGTGTTCTACGAAGCGTTTAGGGTCTATCTTCTCTATCTCGTCAACTACACTTTTCAGCACACCAGACTCCAGTTGTGTCTTGGTGAAAATCTGTTGTGGCAAAGCATTCTTCAACTTCGGCTCATTGTCATCAAGCATCTTGATGGCAGTATCGAAAGCAACTGCCATACCCGTTGCAGGAGTCAGAATCAAGTTGTCCCAGAAAGTCTCTTCACTCAGGAAGAACACACCATCCTGCAGATAGTGCTGAGGACGCTTCAGCTGCATCTCGATGAAACCCTCATCATCAATGCCTTGTTCCTTGAATCCTTCGCGAATCTTCTCCTGCTGCTCCTTGAATCGCTCACCAATAAACTTCAGGAACACCAATGTCAGCAACAAGTCACGCTTATCTGTCATAGCAGCACGACCACGAAGACTATTACGACAATTAAAGAGTATCGTCTCAAGAGTCTCTTCCTTAGCAGGTTTTATAGTTTTTTTTGCCATTTGTTTATTGTTCTATTAGTTGTTCCTTCAGCCTAAAGGTCTCAGGATCTGTTGTCATTTGATAAATCTTTATTTCTGGATTTAATCTCTTTGCTGCTTTGATGATTTCATCCTTGTTTCGTGGGAAAATATTCACTCCCAAATAGATTGATTCAAAACAATCTCCTGTTATGGGAGGATAATGTCTGATTTCTTTTCCGTCAATCAATTCTTCCTCATAAAGTTCTTGGGGAATATCCCGTTCTGCATGAATCCACATAGGATCTTTTGTAATCAAACGAACTTCCTGTTCATGCTCCCATACTCTTGCCTTTGTAGTAAGCATTTCATCCCAAGTGTTAAAATCTTTGAAATAATCAGGCTTCTGAAGGATGTCCCTGTATTTAACTTCAGCAGGATAAGGGTACATCAGCCCTATAAACTTACGCTGACAGCAATTTAGGACTTTATTAATGTTCAATCCTATACAAATACCTTTATGGCTATTATAGTAAGACCACATCAGCAGAGAATCATACACTTTAGATAAGCAACATATCCAAGTACTGTTTCTAAGATTCTCCATATCGGTTTCTCCCTTCAACTTCATAAAATCAGCAGGAGGCCAGTTATTGGGGGTAATCGGTACGTTAGAATAGTCAAACAAAGCTGGGTGACAATCAAAGGGGTCGTTAAATTTGCTAGCATTAGTGAATTGAAGATTACTGTTTTGCAGCATCTTCAATCCTCCATTCGCATCAATGTACTTATATAACTTACTTGCCACCATATGCCATAATTACTAAACAGATTCTATGAATTTCTTATTGAACAACTCCTCCACACCAATATTCAATAGTTTTGAGATTTTTGCTAAAGTTTCAATGTCTGGTTGTGAATATTGACGTTGACGATGTCTTACCAAAGTGCTACGCGACCAAGTGTGCCAAGATCGAGTGAAGCGGACTTGGCACCTAATGCTTTGAACGCTCTTACAATGGTGGCATAGGTAATGCTTTTGCCGCTCTCGATTTTTGAAATCTGAGCCTCCTGAACACCCATTCGTTCACCCAGCTGCTTCTGGGTGAGATTCTGTTGCTGTCTGGTCTGCTTGATAGCTTCGCCAATCTGGTAGGCATCAATTTCGGCTTTCAGTCTTGCCTCAAAGTCATTACGTGCAGCAGTCCCTTTCTTGCCAATCACCGTGTCCAGCATTTCTTCGTGAGAATGTAGTTTCATTTCTTTTCTTGCTTTTTGTCATTAAAATATTCCTTTCGCATAGCCTCTGCCTTGGCAATCTCCTTGGCTGGCGTTTTCTGAGTCTTCTTGATAAAGCCATGAGTGGCTATTACCAATGTTTCTTCTTCAGTATCCCAAAAGGCCAGGAGTCTATACTTAATATTATAGAGTACGGAACTCCCATATTTCGGTGCCTTCCAACTTCTTGAAGAGTTCATTGTCTGTTATGACCATGCACTTAGAAATGTTATAGGCCACCTTGTCTTTAGCCTTTTGTGGCAGAGAGTTGATAAAGTCGAGAGCTTCATCAGAGTATACCACTTTGAATCTTTCGTTCATTCTTTTTATGTTCTTTTGCGCTGCAAAGATACAATAAACTTTCCAAAATAGGAAAGATTTCTGGTCTTTTTTTTTGTTATTACACCTATTGCTACATATAAAAATGGGTTCATAATTTGGTGGTAACAAAAATAATGCCTACCTTTGCATTGTCTAACAACTAACTAAGTTAGTTAGGAGGACAGGGACAGAGCGATGCCCCATGAGACGATATGTTTCGATAGAATAGGCCGATGTGTACCTGAGGATAATATGTAACACATTTTCTTATAACCAATTGAAATTCAGGGTGGGTTCTCATCCCGCCGGAATCACAAGAACCAGGGAAGTTGTCTTAGGACATACTTCCCTGGTTCCTTAATAGGGGAAAGGCTCTACAACCGATTATTTCCGCTTCAGTTCCAGTTGCTTAGGCAGTTTCTGCCACCGACCGTTTTTGGGCACTTTCAGGCTGCTGCCTTCAAGTTGGCGCAACACGTAAGTGGAATCATTCTGACGGGTGAGGCTGGCAGTAAGGTCTTCGCTGCCGTAGTCGTTGATGAGTGCCAACTCCGCCTTCTGCTCGTCAATGACTTTGGCAGAGGTGATGACCCAGCAGAAAGAGTTCCGTTCCTTGCCCAGGTAGCCGGGCAGTTCCCCGTAGAGTTCCTGACCAGGAACGGTGATGTTCTGCTCATAGAAATTGATACGCAGATATACCTCGAATTCTTTATTATAAAGGTACGCGCGAAAAGAATCCTCCTTGTTTGAAGAGGGGGCGTCTTTCTTGTCTGTCTGTGCCAGTGCAAGGGCGAGCGACAGATGGAAAAACAATAGGATGGCAATTGTTTTCTTCATTTTGTCGGCAATTTTGCGGCAAAGGTAACCAATTTAAATCAATTAATCGTATAAAGTGAAGAAAATATATGGTGATTTATAGCGGGTTTTTGAAATTTTTTAATTAACTTTGCAGGCGTTTATAATTATAACTAATGGGAAATGATCATTTAACGCCTGATTACATCTTTGAGTCGAGTTGGGAAGTATGTAACAAGGTTGGTGGAATTTACACCGTGCTATCCACTCGTGCAAAGACACTACAGGACCGGATGAGGGACAGGATAATATTCATTGGTCCCGATTTTTGGAAAGATAAAGAGTCTCCTTATTTCAAGGAGGAGAAATCTCTCTTTGCCGAGTGGCAATGGGAGGCTAAGAAACAGGGCGTGTCTGTGAGGGTAGGACGCTGGACGGTGCCGGGTGATCCCATAGCGATGTTAGTGGATTTCCAGCCGTTTTTTGAGAAGAAGAACGAAATATATGGTTGGTTGTGGGAGCACTACGGTGTGGATTCCCTCCATGCTTATGGCGACTATGATGAGGCTTCTATGTTCTCTTATGCTGCTGCGCTTGTGGTAGAAAGTTTCTACAACTTTCATGTCAGCAAAGAAACCTTCGACAACAGTACCAAGATTGTCTATCATGCCAATGAGTGGATGTGTGGTCTGGGTGCCCTGTATATTAACAATCGCTTGCCCCAGATAGCAACGGTATTTACGACTCATGCCACAAGCATAGGACGTAGCATAGCAGGTAACCAGAAACCGCTGTACGACTATCTGTTTGCTTATAACGGTGACCAGATGGCTAATGAACTGAACATGCAGTCAAAGCATTCCATAGAGAAGCAGACCGCACATCACGTGGACTGCTTCACTACGGTGAGCGACATTACTGCCCGTGAGTGTGTGGAGCTGCTGGACAAGCCGGTAGACGTAGTGCTGCCCAACGGTTTTGATGACAGTTTCGTTCCTAAGACTGTTACCTTCACCCGTAAGCGCAGGGCTGCCCGCCGCCGTCTGTTGCAGGTTGCCAATGCCCTGCTGGGTGAGCAGCTGGACGATGACACGCTGATTGTGTCGACTTCCGGACGATATGAGTTCCGCAACAAAGGTATTGACGTGTTTGTAGAGGCCATGAACCGGCTGCTTCGCGACAAGGACCTGAAGCGTAAGGTGGTGGCTTTCATTGAGGTGCCCGGATGGGTGGGAGAGCCGCGTAAGGATCTGCAGGAACGTCTTGACAGCCCGATCAACGTTTACAACACGCCGTTGGAAGTGCCTCAGGTCACCCATTGGCTTCATAACATGAGCCACGACAATGTGCTGGGCATGTTGAAGTACTATGATATGCACAACCGCAAGGAGGATCAGGTGAAGGTGATTTTCCTGCCCTGCTATCTGGACGGTGAGGATGGTATCGTCAACATGACCTATTACGATGTAGTCCTGGGTAATGACCTGTGTGTTTATCCCAGCTATTATGAGCCATGGGGCTATACACCGCTTGAGGCCGTAGCCTTCAAGGTACCCTGTATTACCACTGACCTGGTTGGATTCGGTCTTTGGGCAAACAGTGTGTTCGGACACTATGGCGAGATTACGGACGGGGTGAAGGTGATCCACCGCACTGACTACAATTACTCTGAAGTGGCCGATGCCATCAAGGATACGGTGGCAGGTTTCTCCATCCTGTCGCAGAAGGAGGTTGACGCCTGCAGGAAGAAAGCGGGCGCATTGTCAAAGAAGGCCCTGTGGAGCGAGTTCATCAAGTATTATGATGAAGCTTACGACATTGCACTGAGAAAAGCAGAACAAAGAAAACAATCAATTTAAGAATAATAGTATAAAAGATGAAGATTAAAGCCGATTATGCAAATGCCCCTACGTGGAAGATTCTGACCGTCAAGGCCACGCTTCCCGAGGAACTGAAATGTTTGGACGAGATTGCCCACAACATGTGGTGGGTGTGGAACTACGAGGCCCGCGACCTGTTCCGCGACCTCGATCCTAAGATTTACCACGATGTGAAGCACAACCCTGTGATGCTTCTCGAGCGTCTGAGCCAGCAGCGTAAGGAAGAGATTGTGAAAGATAAGGCGCTGATGAAGCGTGTGAAGGAGGTGTATGCTCTGTTCCGTAAGTATATGGACGTGAAGCCCGACAGCAAGCGTCCCTCAGTGGCCTATTTCTGTATGGAGTACGGAATCCACTCTGCCTTGAAGATCTATTCTGGCGGTCTGGGTATGCTGGCAGGTGACTATGTGAAGGAAGCCAGTGACTCGAACGTTGACATGTGTGCCGTAGGTTTCCTCTATCGTTTCGGATACTTCACACAGTCGTTGAGCATGGACGGACAGCAGATTGCTAACTATGAGAGCCAGAACTTCGGTTCTCTGCCTATTGAACGTCAGATGGATAAGGAAGGCAATCCCATGGTTGTGGATGTGCCCTATACCAATTATCAGGTCCATGCCTATGTTTGGCGCGTGAACGTAGGTCGTGTGAAGCTCTATCTGCTGGATACCGACAACGAGATGAACTCGGATTTCGACAAGCCTATCACCCACGCCCTCTATGGTGGTGACTGGGAGAACCGCTTGAAGCAGGAAATCCTGCTGGGTATCGGTGGTATGCTGCTGCTGAAGAAACTCGGCATCAAGAAAGACATTTATCATTGCAACGAGGGACATGCTGCACTCTGCAACCTGCAGCGCCTGTGCGACTATATTGAGGAGGACGGTCTGAACTTCAACCAGGCTCTTGAACTGGTGCGTGCCAGCGGCCTCTATACGGTACATACTCCTGTTCCCGCAGGTCATGACTACTTCGATGAAGGGCTGTTTGGTAAGTACATGGGTGCTTATCCCCAGAAACTGGGTATTTCGTGGGACGAGTTCATTGGCATGGGCCGTACCAATCCTGATGACAAGGGTGAGAAGTTCTGTATGTCGACCTTCGCCTGCAACACCTGTCAGGAGGTCAACGGTGTGTCGAAGCTTCACGGATGGGTGTCACAGAAGATGTTCGCCCCCATCTGGGCCGGTTACTATCCCGAAGAGAATCACGTCGGCTATGTGACCAACGGCGTGCACTTCCCCACATGGTGCGCTACAGAGTGGCGAAAGGTCTATTCCAAGTACTTGGATGAAAAGCACATGAACGACCAGTCGAACGAGGAAATCTGGCACGGCATCTATAACTGTCCTGACGAGGAGGTATGGGCTACACGCCAGGCACTGAAGGCCAAGTTGTTCGATTATATTAAGATACAGTTCCGTGAGACGTGGCTGAAGAACCAAGGTGACCCCTCGCGTGTGGTCAAGCTGCTGGATCGCTTTAACCCCAATGCACTGGTTATTGGTTTCTGTCGCCGCTTCGCTACCTATAAGCGTGCTCACCTGCTGTTTACCGACTTGGATCGTCTGAGCAAGATTGTCAACAATCCTGAGCGTCCCGTCATCTTCCTGTTTGCCGGTAAGGCACACCCAGCCGACGGTGCAGGTCAGGGACTGATCAAGAAAATATTCGAGATTTCACAGCGTGAGGAGTTCCAGGGCAAGGTCATCTTCCTTGAGGACTATGACTTCCTGCTGGCTCGTCGTCTGGTGTCGGGTGTGGACATCTGGATGAATACGCCGACTCGTCCGTTAGAGGCATCAGGTACATCTGGCGAGAAGGCTGAGATGAACGGTGTGGTGAACCTCAGTGTGAAGGATGGCTGGTGGCTTGAGGGCTATCGCGAGGGTGCCGGCTGGGCACTCACAGAGAAGCGCACCTACCAGAACCAGGGCTATCAGGACCAGCTCGATGCTGCTACCATCTACAGTTTGCTGGAGAACGAGATTATACCTCTTTATTATAATAGGGACAAGAAGGGTGTCTCCAAGGGATGGATCAAGGTGGTGAAGAATTCTATCGCCCAGATAGCACCTCACTACACCATGAAGCGCCAGTTGGACGACTACTACAGCAAGTTCTATGAGAAGTTGGCTAAGCGCTTCAAGGAACTCTCGAAGAACGACAATCGTCTGGCCAAGGAGATTGCCTTGTGGAAGGAGACTGTCGTTGAGCGCTGGGATGCCATCAGCGTGGTTTCGTCCGAGTCTACGGCACCGGCCTCTGGCCTGCACATGGCAGGTGAGGAATACCTGTTGCGCTATGTCATCAACGAGCAGGGCCTTGACGACGCAGTGGCACTGGAGAAGGTCAATGTGGCTACTGATGCTGACGGCCAGGAGCATGTCTTCTCTGTAGAGCCGTTGAAGATGGTGAAGAAGGAAGGCAACAACTATACTTTCGAGGCTTATCACTCACCCCGTCAGGCTGGTCAGTATAAGAGTGCTATCCGTATGTATCCCAAGAACAAGAACCTGCCTCACCGTCAGGACTTCTGTTATGTGAAATGGCTGGAACTGCCTAACGGAGAAATTGTCTAAGTAAAATAGGCACATATACTAATAAAGGCTGCGCACCGAACTTTGGTTGCGCAGCCTTTATTAGTATGAGGTGGTTTGAGAAGCGGCTTTATACAATATATAGGTTGCTGATGCTCTCGTTCTTGATGACACGACGGATAGCCTCTGCAAACATTTCGGCTACGGAGAGCTGCTTGACCTTGGCACAACGCTGGGTATAGGGGATGGAGTCGGTGAATACGATCTCTTCCAGCGCGGATTCCTGTACACGGTCGCTGGCGGGACCACTCATCACACAATGGCTGGCACAGGCACGGACCGTCTTGGCACCGGCTGCCTTCATCAGGTCCGCTGCCTTGGTAATGGTGCCTGCCGTATCAACCATGTCGTCGACAATGACCACGTTCTTACCCTCCACATCGCCGATGATCTGCATGGTGGAAACGACATTGGCCCGTGCACGCGTCTTGTTGCACAGCACGAGCGGACATCCCAGATACTTGGCATAGGTGTTGGCCCGCTTGGAACCGCCTACGTCGGGAGAAGCTATCACAAGGTCTTCAAGATGGAGTCCCTGCAGGTAAGGCAAGATGACTCCCGAGGCATAGAGGTGGTCAACGGGTACATCGAAGAATCCCTGTATCTGGTCAGCATGGAGATCCATCGTGATGACACGGTTCACACCAGCCACGGAGAGCAGATCGGCCACCAGCTTGGCGCCGATAGATACACGTGGCTTGTCCTTGCGGTCCTGTCGGGCCCAGCCAAAGTAAGGAATCACTGCATTGATGGTGCGGGCAGAAGCACGCTTGGCTGCATCGATCATGAGCAGCAGCTCCATCAGGTTGTCGCTGTTGGGAAATGTGCTCTGTACGAGGAACACATCGCGTCCGCGAATAGATTCTTCATAGCTGACGGCAAATTCACCATCAGAGAATTTGGTAATCTGGAGCTGTCCGAGTGGGCACCCCAGACTTTGGCAGATCTTCTCTGCGAGGTATCTTGTGGCAGTACCCGAGAAGACGATTGAAGAGCTTTCCATATTGTTGATGTTATTTAGGTTTACCATTGTTTCACGTATCTTGTGGCTTATCCTGCCGACTTGCGTAGTTTGCTGAAGTACTGCAGCAGTTCCTTGTAGTCCTGCTGGCTATGGATGTCGAAATGCTGCCACAGGTCGTCGCATACTACTACGCCACCAAATCCTAACTCTTTGGCAACCTGGATGTTGGACAATGTTATGTGGGAACAGGCGTAGACTTTCTTGTCAATTTGATTGCTGCCACCGTATGACTGTAATTCCTCCAAGGGCATGTCGAGAAACACATAGCTGGCATGCCTCTTGGCTTCTTTCAGCTCATCTGTGGAGTGGCAGGTCACACTGTAGTTCCCACGATATCCCTGAGGCGGCGGAACCATTGGGCTGTCAAGATGGATGCCGCGCAACCGGAATTCCTGCTTGAGGTAGAAATGCTCGTGAACGGTAATGCGGCTGAGAGAGTCCTCAGGCAGCAAGGTAAGCAAACGCTCGGAATAGACAGGCTCGGCACCAGGTTTGCAAAGGTGCAGGTTGTCCATTCCCTCCTCGAAGAGGGTTGCCAGAATCTTGTCTTCTTCCACGAAGAACGTGGGCTTTGTCATGATGATAAGCTTCACGGGCGTATCTGCTGGTTTTATTATTTTTGTGCAAAGATACAATATAATTATGAATTATGGTGTATGATTTAAGAAATATTTCGTACCTTTGCGCAAATTTCTATCATTACATCAAAAAACATCTCACATAACTTATCGCTCAGCACTTATCATCATGCCTGCACCTGTCTATATCATTGAAGAAGAGAAGCTGCGCCGCAACTTACAGCTCATAGCCGACGTGGCCCGCCGTGCCGATGTTGAGATCATCCTGGCGTTCAAGGCTTTTGCATTGTGGAAAACCTTCCCCATATTCCGTGAGTATATCAGCAGTACCACAGCCAGTTCGCTTAGTGAGGCCCGTATGGCCTTTGAACGGTTCGGGGCTCCTGCCCATACTTATTCACCCGCCTATACCGACGAGGAGTTTCCGGAAATAGTGCGCTGTTCCAGTCACCTCACTTTCAATTCGCTTTCCCAGTATCATCGTCTGCATACGCAGGCCGCAGGTGTTTCCATCGGTCTGCGCGTCAATCCAGAGTATTCCGAGGTGGGCACATTGCTCTATAATCCCTGTGCATCAGGTACCCGTTTTGGCGTTACTGCTGACAAACTGCCCCTGCAGTTGCCCTCCGACATTGAGGGGTTCCACTGCCACTGCCATTGCGAGAGCGGTGCCGATGTGTTGCAGCGTACATTGGTACATATCGAAGAAAAGTTTGCCAAATGGTTTCCTCAGCTGAAATGGCTTAACTTGGGCGGAGGACACCTCATGACGCGTAGCGGCTACGATATAGAACTGCTGGTGGAACTGCTGCAGGGCCTGCACCAGCGTTATCCCTGGCTTAGGATTATCCTCGAGCCGGGTAGCGCCTTTGCCTGGCAGACGGGTCCGCTGGTGAGCCATGTGGTAGACGTGGTTGAAGATAGAGGCATCCGCACGGCCATTCTCGATGTCAGCTTCACCTGCCATATGCCCGATTGTTTGGAAATGCCTTACTATCCCGACGTGAGAGGCGCCATCCATGTAGACAATCCACCGTCTTCTGACTCCGCCAGTCAGGCATTGAGCTATCGTTTGGGAGGAAATAGCTGTCTCAGCGGTGACTTCATGGGCTATTGGCTTTTTGACCACGAACTGAGGGTAGGGGAGGAGGTGATTTTTGAGGACATGATACATTATACAACAGTCAAGACCTGTATGTTCAATGGTGTCACTCATCCCTCCATTGCTATGCGCCATACCGACGGAAGCCTTGAGATGCTCCGTACCTTTACTTACGAAGACTATCTTAACCGTATGGATTGAGTCCTTTTGCCCGCCGCTGGCAAAAGTAAGGACAAAGAGGCATGACTTCTGGCGAGATGAATGTTGCCGTGAAGGAAGCCGGCATGCTCATCTTGTCTGTGCATCGTAGCCAATGCCTTGAACAGCCTTGATGATGTCCTCGTCAGCGAAGGAGCCTTCCACTGTCGCTATGCCTGAGGCGAGGTCAACCTCAACGGTCGTGACTCCCTCCTGCTGCTGGATGGTCTTCTCCACATTAGCACGGCAATGATTGCACATCATTCCTTCCACTTTGAATTGCCGTTTCTCTTTTCTCATCGTGCCTTTGTCGGGTATGTACCGTTTAAAGAGCCCATATATCAGCAGTCCGCCAAGCACCACGCTGCACAAGACGCTGAAAGGGGCTGGAGAATGATGGCTGTTGGTGTGCGACAGCATCAGGTGAGCCGTAAACCACTCATGTGGCAACAGATAGTCGATGCCCAGACCAAATATGATGGCACCAAGGGTGATGGAAAGCAGATAGAACCATAGCGTCTTCTGACCCAGCACTTTGCGGATAACCAGGATGGAAGCCATGTTGCAAGCAGGGCCGGCCATCAGCAGTACGAGTGCGGCACCAGGCGTAATGCCCTTGAGCATCAGCGCGACCGCGATGGGGATGGAGCCGGTGGCACAGACATACATCGGAATGGAGATGGCTATCATTAGCAACATACCAACTATTGGTGTATCGGCAAAGCGAAGGAAGAAGTCGTCGGGTACAAGGATAGTGATGAGACCAGCAATCATCAGGCCCAGTACAAGCCAACGCCCTATGTCCTGGATCATATCCACATACCCATAGCGCAAGGCCTCCACCAACCTTTGCATGAAGGACAGGTTCTCTTTTGGCTGTTCAGACTGCTGCCCTGCCACTTCGCTCTTATCGCCTCGTGAAACCAGATTCACCATTTCCCCTCCCAAAAGAGCCGTAACCAAAGCAGCCACAGGTCTGACGATGGCAAACGGTATGCCGAGTAGTGATGCGGTGGCAAGAATAGAGTCAACGCCTGTTTGTGGCGTAGCTATCAGAAACGATGTTGTGGCTCCTTTCGAAGCCCCTTCCTTGCGCAACGACATTGCCGTGGGAATCACTCCACACGAACATAGTGGCAGCGGCACTCCGATCAAGGCCGCCCAAAGCACAGACCGTAAGTCGTTGCCGCCAAGGTACCGTCGATAGAGCGAAGACGGAACGAAGGCGTGCAGCAGACCAGCAAAGCCGAATCCCAGAAGCAGATACGGCGACATCTTATTGATGAGAGTCCAAATCTCTTGCATAACATTTCTTTGCTGCAAAGTTACAACATTTTTTGCATAAACGGTTCTTTGTCACGAAAAAAAAGATGTTTCGATTCATAATTGTTTGTAAAGGAACCATTATTTCAGCATTTTTTTGTATCTTTGCGGTCTTGAATTGTTTAATGAAGTAAAACGATGGAAATGGGAAAGAATACACAATTAGTTGTTGTGACTATGAGCTTATGCCTGCTTATGTCAATAAGTGGCAGAGCTCAGTCAACAGATCTGCATATTCTTGGTGGTGAGCTTAGTAATTCGGCAGCTACATCGGTGAGTGATATTGATCAGGTGCTTCCGCGTATGAAAGCCTTAGGGCTGAATACGGTATTAGTGCCATTTTATTGGGAACTGATGGAGCCAATGGAGGGGCAGATGGACTTTACACTCGTTGACCGTACTATCGATATAGCCCGACAGGAAGGGCTGAAGATTGTCCCGCTTTGGTTCGGCGTGTGGAAGAATTCCATGTCGTGCTATGCGCCTGCATGGTTCAAACATGACTATAAGCGATTCCCAAGAGCGATGACAGAAGAAGGGAAACCATTAGAAATAGCCTCGTGTTTCAGTGACAACGTATTACAAGCCGATCTGAAAGCTTTTTCTGCATTGATGCAACACATCGCAGCAAAAGATCCGCATCGTGAGGTGATTGTGATGATGCAGATAGAAAATGAGATCGGGATGTTGGAGTCGGCGCGCGATCACTCACCCCTGGCGGAGAAAGCATATTGCCAGCCTGTTCCTCATACATTGCTTCGGGCATTGGACATCAAAAAACAAGGCACTTGGAGCGAAATCTTCGGTACGGGTGACTATGCTGACGAGAAGTTCATGGCTTGGCACTATGCCTGCTATGTGGAGCATCTGGCAAAGGCTGCCCGACGCATTCATGATATGCCACTCTATGTGAATGCAGCTATGAACAGTCGTGGTCGCAAGCCTGGTGAATATCCGTCAGCAGGTCCCTTGGCTCATCTCGTAGATATATGGAAGACGGGTGCACCGAGTATAGATTTCCTTGCTCCCGATATCTACGATACCGGCTTCAAGTCCTGGGCATCACAATATGCCATGCCGCTAAGGCCTCAAGACATTTTACGGAGAGATAAGAACAGCTCGGGAATTGGGGGCAACGTGAAGAACCGCCTGTTTATACCCGAAAGCCGTTGTTGCGAGAATAGCGGGGTACGAGCCCTCTATGCCTTTGGCGAGCATCAAGCCATTGGCTTCTCACCATTTGCTATTGACCAGGCATCGCCCAAGGAAACAGAATCAGTTACCCATGCCTATAACCTCTTGTCTCAGGTGTTTCATTTGAAGCACCAGAATACGTGGGGGCTTCTTCTCGACCAGGAAGACCAGGAGCGTATCATCGATGACGAGGGTGTGGTCATGACCTGCCGCCATTATTTCACACTGCCTTGGGATGCCCGTGCTACTGATGGTTCAACATGGCTGGAGGGTGGTGCGATGCTTGTCAGACTGAGCAAGTATGACTATCTTCTTGCAGGAAGTGGTGTGGTGATTGACTTCAAGACACGTGAAGAGCACCAGAAGATGTCAGGCCAAGGCATGCAGCAGAAAAAACTGGGTGAGGACGGTTTCGTAGAGACAGGTGACACTTTGTTAAAGAAACTGCCTTCCGATCAAACAAAAGGCACCTATAGCCAAAGGGATGCAGGAAAAATTCAAGGGAAACGTCTTGGCCTCCTTTCTGTCGATGAAGTTTCTGTCGACAGGCAAGGTCAGATACAATATATTCGTCGTTGTAATGGTGACCAGAGCCATCAAGGCCGCCACGCCCGCATCAGTGTGGGTGAATGGAAAATCTTGCATATACAGCTATACGAGTATATGTAACGGGTATCATTATATATAAGGTATAAGGAGCCTGTTTGACGACAAGAAAAAACGTGGAAATAAAGATTTTTCGAAAAAAAATGCTGAAAAGTTTTGGCGGTTCGGAAAAAAGCATTACCTTTGCACCGCGTTTAGAGAAACGCACCTCTCTGAGGAGGTGAAATGATGCGGAAATAGCTCAGTTGGTAGAGCACAACCTTGCCAAGGTTGGGGTCGCGGGTCCGAGTCCCGTTTTCCGCTCAACATGTTGAGACAAAAGAGAGATGAAGGGAAAGGCCCTTGATCGATAATGCCCAGGTGGCGGAATTGGTAGACGCGCACGTTTCAGGTGCGTGTGCCGCGAGGCGTGCAGGTTCGAGTCCTGTTCTGGGCACTCTTTTTTCTCGATTTGTGTTTGATGGAGAGGTGGCGGAATTGGTAGACGCGCTACTTTGAGGGGGTAGTGTCAATTGCGACGTGGGAGTTCGAGTCTCCTCCTCTTCACCAATATTTTTAAACTTTTCTGCGGAAATAGCTCAGTTGGTAGAGCACAACCTTGCCAAGGTTGGGGTCGCGGGTCCGAGTCCCGTTTTCCGCTCTTATTACCAACCAAAACTCCAGAGTTTTTATTTTTACTCTCTTCTGATTTGGAAATAGAAAAACAACAAGCTTTTTAGCCCGAATGAATTTATATTTGCGATATTTTGACCAAGAGACACTTGTCTCGAATGTTGATGAGGCTATTGATTTTCTGGCTGACATCGATCAGATTGGTATGACTGCAGAGCTAGAGGCCGACATACGTGACTATGTGGCCAGCGACGTTTTCTACCCCAAGCGTTATAAGATTCGCCCACGCGTATACTTTATTATTATCAAGACCGAGGCTGCTACGATGCAGGACTTCAAGGAGAAAAAAGCCTTGCATGTCAATCCTGCTTCCGAGGCACGTGAACGTATAGTGGCTCCTGTCATTCAGAGACTCAACGAGGTGAACCCTGGCTGGTATGAGGGTGAGGTGAATTTCAAGCGTGTGTTGCTGGTACCCTCGACAGGTAAGTTCCAGTACCGTGATACGCAATTCGTGGCTCAGTTGAAGGCGGAGTCGGGTATAGACTGTTATAACCGCATAGTGGATCATCTTCGCGAGCGTGTTGACGAACGAAGCCAGTTCCCTTCAGCCAAGGGAAAGAATTTCAAGTTCCGTTTCCTGGGTAAGGCAAAATAGTATTCCATGAACAAGGTGATGTTGATAGGCCATGTAGGACAAGACCCCGAAGTCCGTTATGTAGACCAAGGGGTGGCAGTGGCTCGTATTCGCCTGGCTACGACGGAACGGGGGTATACATTACAGAACGGCACTCAAGTCCCTGACCGTACCGACTGGCACAATGTGATTCTATGGCGTCGGCTGGCGGAGATTGTAGAACAGTATGTCCATAAGGGTGACAAACTCTATATTGAAGGGCGCCTGCGCTATACCAGCTATGATGACAAGCAAGGCAAACGCCAGTATCAGACAGAGATATGGGCAGAGAATATGGAACTGCTGACTCCTAAATCAGATCATTCAATCCCGAAGAAAAGCTGATGGATTACCTGTCGCAATTATTTGCTGAAGTACAGTTGATGGCACCCTCTTTTGGTGCCATATTCTCTATTGTCCTGGCTGGTCTGCTGTTGATATTCTCTGCTATGGCATCTGGTTCTGAGATAGCCTTTTTTTCACTTTCTCCCAATGACCTGAACGAGATTGAGGAAAGCAATGATGACAGCGATAAGCGTATTATGGCATTACGCAGTGAGTCGGAGCGTACATTGGCTACAATCCTGATAACCAATAATCTGGTGAATGTGACTATCATTATGCTCTGCAATTACTTTTTTGCCAATGTTGTTGACTTTGGTAACGCTGTGTGGTTGCAGTTTGTCGTGATTACTGTCCTGCTGACTTTCCTGCTGCTTCTTTTTGGTGAGATCATGCCTAAGGTTTACTGCCAGCAGCATGCGCTTTCTGTCTGCCGTTCCATTTCTGGTGTGCTCATGGGACTTCGCCGTCTGTTCTATCCGTTGGCCAGCGTCCTTATCCGCTCAGGTATTCTGGCAGAAAAAGTGATGGAGAGAGAAAATCATGTGCTCAGCGTGGATGATTTGGAGCAGGCGCTGGAATTGACTGACAAAGAAGAGCTGAAGGAAGAGAAGAATATGCTGGAGGGTATTGTCCGCTTTGGTGATGAGACAGCCAAGGAAATCATGACCAGCCGTCAGGATGTGGTGGATCTTGACTTCCGTTCTTCGTTTACCGATGTGATCAACTGCATTGTAGAGAACAACTATTCACGCATACCTGTCTATCAGAATTCTATTGACAACATACGTGGCATTCTCTACATCAAGGATTTGCTGCCCCATTTGCACAAGTCGTCCAATTTCCGCTGGCAATCGCTCATCCGTCCGCCTTACTTCGTACCAGAGACAAAGAAAATAGATGACTTGCTGCGTGATTTCCAGGAGAATAAGGTTCACATTGCTATTGTTGTCGACGAGTTTGGAGGCACAAGTGGTATTGTAACGTTGGAAGACATCCTCGAGGAGATAGTAGGTGAGATCAATGATGAGTATGACGAGGAGGAACAGAGCTATGTCCGTCTCAATGCCAATACCTATCTGTTTGAGGGAAAGACGCTGTTAAGTGATTTCTACCGTTACCTGCAGATTGACGATGAAACATTTGATGAGGTGCAGGGAGATGCTGATACGTTGGCGGGACTGATGCTCGAATTGAAGGGAGACTTTCCTCTGGTGAATGAGCAGATAGATTACAAGAACTTCACATTTGAAGCAGCAGAAGTAGACGGTCACCGTATTGCAAAGGTGAAAGTGGTGGTGCATGAAGCAAAAGAGGCAGACGAATAGAAATCATCTGCCTCTTTTGCTTCGTTTATTCTGTGTAGAATTTGATCAGTCTTTCGAGTGCCTGTTGGCAGACAAGGCAGAACTCAGGCTCTTCGTTGGTGCGCATGCGGCAGTTTTCAAAACCGCGCCACACGCCTTTTGTCTGGTAGCCGCCACCTTCCACCATTCCTGCCTTTCCTTCCCTTATCAGGTTCTCCCACTTGTTATGGAAATCGTGGCGGGTGGTGAGATTGGGTTCCCAGGGTTCTGTGTCAGGATAGTACATGGGATCGCTTTCACCATAGGGATACTCATCGCCCAGTCCACCGAAAGAATGACCGAACTCATGAACCACCACAGGACGGAAATTGGGACCGTGGGCATCAGTGAGTGTATAGCTGTTGTAGATACCCCCGCCACCGTATCGGGTACCGTTGCAAAGCACGATGATGTGCTCGTAGGGGATTCCCGCTAATATGTCGTTCAGTTTTTTGAGATGGAGGGTGGTGAGGTAACGTTCAGAATAGAAAGTGTCGAAGTGTGCTCCGAGAACGGTGTTGCGCCAGATGCCCTTTCCTGGTTCACTGATGCCACTTTCCTCTGACGGAGACAGGACCGCCACCATATTGAAACGTTCCTTCAGGTCGCTGAAAGGCTTGTGCTCGAAAAGGGCTTGCATGGCTGTCCTGCAATCTTCAAGGAAAATGTCCATCTCTTCCTGTCGGTAGCCTTCAGCTACATAGGCCACATGAATGCAGCGGTTGGCGTCAGCGGCTTGTTGCAGGGTGACAAAAGGCATCACCTGCCTTTCCCCTGTATGCCGAATGAGGATGTCTGAGGGGTCGACAGTATGAGTAATACTGGCGTTAACCTGGTCGTGATAGTCACGCAACTCAACGGTAATGTCCACCTTATGTCTCGGCATAGGCACTAAGAAAACGTTCTCAAACGACTTGCGTGTATGCTTTGCCTCGTCGGTGGCTAGCCATTCCTGAAACAGCGTTGAGAATGACTGGCGATAAAGTGTATCGTGTGTCTCGCAGTCTTTGACGGTTATTTCCCCGTTACCGCGAAGCGGCAGTTCCTTCATCCGTGTGCGACGTCCGTACCAGTGCGGTGACCGTGACAGTTCGTCCACATAGAGCTGCTGGTTCTGGGCATCGCCTGAAAAAGTGTAGTCAATTCTCAAGGTGCTGTCTGTGAAGTGCTCTTCAAATTGCTGTGCATGGAGCCTGGATATGGAGAGGAACAGAAAAAGTGAAAAGAATAGTATTTGTCTCATCGGTGTGTGATAAAATTGTCTATTTCTACGATAAGCTGTTGCACGTAGGGACGGTCCCAGTCGGTGAGGTGCAGACGCTGATGCCCGAACCGTAGGATGTCGAGGTCTATTTCCACGATACCCATGTGGCGGTCCAGATCAGTGCGTCCCATCTCGTTTTCCTTCTGTTTCAGCAGGGTAACCAGCTCTGACAACGTACCGTCATAGACGCCCAGTGCCAACTGGTTCAGATAGATACTACCGTTATGTTCACCATAAGGCTCTGTCCATAGCTCACTGGAAAACGAAACACCATAGAGAATCTGTTCCAGATATTCGCGGGCCTTGGCCAGATTGTTCTTCTGGTTACGGTTTGACGCTATGCTGATGATGACATTTTGTGGCATTTCCCTTGCATTATCTTAATAACGGACACCATTGATGCGCTTCTTGATCTTATCCACATAGGCATCGATGCCTGCAACGGCAGTGATATTGACTACGTCGCGGACGGAGGCTCCGAAATCAATAAAGTGGATAGGTTTGTTCAGTCCCATCTGGATGGGGCCGATGATTTCCGCATCTGAGCCTAACATCTGTAGCATCTTGTAACTGGAGCGGGCAGATGTTAAATTGGGGAAGATAAGTGTGTTGACCTTCTTGTCCTTCAGCCTGGTGAAAGGATACTGTTCGTCACGCAGTTCATTGTCCATGGCACAGTCCAACTGCATCTCGCCATCGATGGGCAGGTCGGGATACAATTGTTGCATGGTTTCCACAGCGCGCTTTACCTTCTTGGCACCGGCACTGGTGGAACTTCCGAAGTTGGAGTGGCTCATCATGCCGATTACAGGCTTCTCGTTGAAGAAACGCACAGCAGTGGCTGCCAGTTTGGCAATATCTACTAAAGTGTCGGAGTCAGGATTCTCGTTGACCAGCGTATCGGCAATGTAGAAGGTGCCTTTTGGAGAGTTAATGATATGCATGGCACCGAAGTGCTGGTATTCCGGGCGTATGCCAATGACCTCGTTCACTACCTTGATGGTGTTGGAGTATTTGGTATAGAGACCGGTAATAAATGCATCGGCTTCACCCGTCTCCACCATCATCATGCCAAAGTAGTTACGCTCGAACATTTTGTCGTTTGCCTCCTGGAAAGTGTAGCCCTCACGTTGCCGTTTCTCTGTTAGGATGCGTGCATAACGTTCGCGGCGCTCCTGTTCCAAAGGATGACGCAGGTTCACAATCTCTATGCCATCAATGTTCAGGTCAAGTTTCTTGGCGAGTTTGGCTATCACCTCGTCGTTACCTAAGAGCACAGGCTGGCAGATGCCTTCAGCCTTGGCTTGCACGGCAGCTTTCAGCATCGTGGGGTGAACAGCCTCAGCAAAGACCACACGTTGAGGATGGGCAGCTGCTGTGGCATACAGCTTTTGTGTCAGTTTCGTCTCCTGTCCTAACAGAACGGAAAGCGAATCCTTATACTCCTCCCAGTTGGTGATCTGCTTGCGGGCTACACCACTTTCCATGGCTGCTTTAGCCACAGCAGCACTCACATCTGTGATCAGTCTGGGGTCTACGGGTTTGGGAATGAAGTAGTTGCGGCCGAAGGTGAGGTTGTTCACCTTGTACACGTCATTTACCACGTCAGGAACAGGCTGCTTGGCCAAATCGGCAATGGCGTGTACGGCTGCCAGTTTCATCTCTTCATTGATGGCAGTGGCATGGACATCGAGTGCGCCACGGAATATATAGGGGAAACCGATGACGTTGTTGATCTGGTTGGGATAGTCTGTACGGCCTGTTGACATCAGCACATCGGGGCGTGCTTCCATAGCGTCTTCATAGCTTATTTCCGGAACGGGATTGGCTAGCGCAAAGATGATGGGGTTCTCTGCCATTGTACGGACCATGTCCTTGGTCAGCACATTACCTTTTGATAATCCCACAAATACGTCAGCACAACGCACAGCCTCTTCCAGCGTGTGTACGTCACGACGGTCGGTGGCGAAGAAGCGCTTCTGGTCGTTCAGCCCTTCACGGTCGCTGGTAATCACGCCCTTCGAGTCGAGCATCAGGATATTCTCCTTCTGTGCACCGATGGCCATATACAGCTTGGTACACGAGATGGCTGCAGCTCCTGCACCATTCACCACGATTCTCACCTTGCTGATATCTTTGCCTATTACCTCCAAGGCGTTCTTCAGCCCTGCTGCAGAAATGATGGCTGTGCCGTGCTGGTCATCGTGCATCACGGGGATGTCGAGCGTACGTTTCAGTCTTTCTTCAATGTAGAAGCACTCAGGAGCCTTGATGTCCTCGAGATTGATGCCACCAAAAGTGGGGGCAATGCGTTCCACAGCTTCACAGAATTTTTCGGGGTCTTTTTCGTCTACTTCTATATCAAACACGTCGATGCCACCATATATCTTGAATAGCAGCCCTTTTCCTTCCATGACGGGTTTGCCACTCATCGCACCGATGTCTCCCAACCCCAATACGGCCGTTCCGTTGGAAATCACAGCAACCAGGTTGCCCTTGTCAGTATAGCGATACGCATCGTCAGGGTTCTCTTGTATCTCAAGACAAGGATAGGCCACACCAGGAGAATAAGCTAATGAAAGGTCGGTTTGTGTCCTGTATGCCTTTGTTGGCTTTACTTCAATTTTTCCAGGTCTTCCGCTCTCATGATAGATTAGAGCGGCTTCTTTTGAAATCTTTACCATAGTATAATGTCGTTAATTTTTGCTTTCGGCATGCAAAATTAATAAAAACTGGTGGAAAAATACTGAGTTTTTCGTTTTTTTTGTATCTTTGCATCGTTTTTTGTATGCTTATGCACGACCAGAAAGAAGAAACAACCTATCGTCACTTGCTTCGCGAGCGTATTTTGGACATTGCCTTCACCAAATTTATCCGCATGGGAATCCGTGCGGTAAAGATGGATGACATTGCCCGTGAGATGAGTATTTCCAAGCGTACGCTTTATGAGATATATGAAAACAAGGCAGTCCTGCTGTTCGAAGGAGTGAAGAAATATAAGAAACTGCGTGACGAGGAACTGGAAAAGAGGGCCAAAAAAAGCGACAGTGTCATTGCGTTCATATTGGAAGTTTACCGGAGAGAAGCCGAAGTCTTCCATAGTGTGAACCCTGATTTCTATTCAGACCTTGCGAAATACCCCCAGGTGATGAAGTTCCTTGAAACCAATCGGAAAGAACATCGGCTCTTGTTCCTTGAAATCATGCACAAAGGGGTAGACGAAGGCTATTTCCGTAGTGATGTGAACTACGAACTTGTAGTGAAGCTCTTTGATTCAATTGGGGTATATATGTCTGAAAAAGAGCTATATCAGGACTATTCGTTCGAGGAGTTGTTCTGCAATATGGTCTTTGTCGCAATCCGTGGTTTCTGTACCATCAAGGGAATTGAAGAGCTCGATAAGAACCTGCATTAAGTCTCCTCGGTAATCAATTATTCAAGATGGAACACTTCTGCCAGTGGTATGCTGACAGGTGAGTTGTCGGCATTCACCTCCATAATGTCTGCCATCATATCCCACCACTTCTGTGTGACAGGGTCAACATGCTCTGTGTCCTGAGAGTTCCCTTCCTTGGAGCACTCCTGATAGGCAAAAAGCAGGTTGGTGTCCTTGTCCCAGTAGATGCTGTAATTGCCCACACCTTGTTCCTTGATCATCTTCACCAGTTCCGGCCAGATGGCAGCGTGTCGTTTTTCGTACTCCTGTTCGCAGCCAGGCTTCAGTTTCATTTTAAAAGCAAATCTTCGTACCATAAGTCTATGTTTCAATAATAAAGTCAATGATTATCTGTCAGTGTAAGAAAGTATCCTAATTTGTAGAGTTTAAACAAACAGAGACTGGGTCTCCTGCCGCAAAGGTTATGTCGCATGGGATGCTTGAAGGTTTTGAAAAGCTGCCGAAGCAACCATTTCACTCCTGACACATGAATGCCTTCTACAAGGGTTAGCAACGATGAGTAGCCACGTAGATTGTTGCGAAATTCATGAAGGGTCCGCAGGCCTTCCTCTGTCTTCTCTACAAATCTCCGGTTGTCTTCAAACGTGCAGAAACTCAGGGGGTTGTCGATATGAAGAATGGGCGTCTGCTGTAGCCTAAGCCGCTTTCCCATCAGCACATCTTCGTAACCGTAGCGTCGGAACCGTTCGTCAAACGGACACCTCATCATCACCTCGCGGCTCATCATCAAGTTGGCAGTATGGAGGTGCAGGTAAGGTCGTAACTGGCGTTGTTCTGCTGTGTGTTGCTGTTCGGATGCTTTCTCGTAGATATAGCGTAGGTTGCTGTTCAATGCCGAGGGATCGCCGTCTATGCTGACACCACCGTCCACGACCTCTGCCTCTTCGGCATTCAAATACCGCAGCAGGTAATCCTCATTCTTCACAGCCATATCACTGTCAATGAAGAGCAGCCAGTTGTATCGAGCCTCGCGTGCCAACAGGTTCCGGATGGCTGCACGGCCCATGTTCTCTTGTCTCACCAAATGACGACAGTGGGGTAGGGAGGCCATCATCTCCTTGTTGGCTTCCACGGCTTTCGTGTCAGTAGAACCGTCTTCAGCCACGATGATTTCGTAGCTGATTCCCAGCCCTTCAGCCTGTCTGTTCAAATCACTCACCAAACGGCTACATATAGTATTATAGGCTGGAATCAATATTGACAGTTCTTTCTTTTCCATTTTTGTCATAATCGGCCACAAAATTAAACTATTTTCCGCAGAAAGAACTGCTCCAAGCCCCAAAAATAGTTAAAATCAGGAAAAATGTCAGTTACCGGAAACAGAATCTCAACAAAAAATAGTACCTTTGCAGCCGCTTTCACGAGATGGGAGCATGAAATTCATTTTTATTACATCAAATCATTTACAAATTAAAGCAAAAAGACAATGGCAACAAAAATCAGATTGCAGCGCGGCGGTCGTAAAGGCTACGCAGTTTACCGCATCGTTATCGCCGACGCTCGTGCACCACGTGATGGTCGTTTCACTGAGAAGATTGGAATGTATAATCCTAACACCAATCCTGCCACAGTAGACTTGAATTTCGAGCGTGCACTTTACTGGGTAGAGACGGGTGCACAGCCCACTGACACCGTTCGTAACATTCTTAGCCGTGAGGGTGTGTACCTGATGAAGCACCTCCGTGGTGGTGTCAAGAAAGGTGCTTTCGACGAAGCTGCTGCTCAGAAGAAGTTCGATGCATGGAAGGCTGACAAGCAGAAAGGTTTTGCCGCAGTTGAGGCTGAGGCCAAGAAGGCTAAGCTTGATGCAGCAAAAGCTGCTTTGGCTCAGGAGAAGAAAGTCAATGAGGAGATTGCCAAGAAGGTGGCCGAGAAGAAGGCTGCTGAGGCTGCTGCTAAAGCAGAGGCAGAAGCTGCTGCTGAGGCTCCCGCTGCTGAAGAGGCTGCTCCCGCTGAGGCTTAAAGTAAGCTTCAGAGATATTCAATCTCAAATGAAACTTCAAGATCACACATCTGTTCAACGGTGTGTGATCTTTTTTATTTAAGGACAACAAAATGGACAATATTAAATTAAATAAGGTAAGGATAACTGCTGTACGCCAGACGGTCTATCATGACTTGATGGCCAGATACGAGAATCCCATTGAGCATACATGCGATGTGAGTGAAGGCCAGCAGTGGATATCCATTGACGGCCAGCGCCCGGAAGGCATGTGTCCCTCGGCTTGGTATTCCATGCGTGAATTTGTGGAATCCCTGGCCAGAGGCGAGGGCAATTTCTATGACGGCTGGATGAAGAACCCAATGAGTGCGATGATCAGTTGCAATGACGGATTCCGGCCCTTCAGCTTTTATATTGAAGCCATCAACGAGTAACTGCTGTTTTTTTTGTCTGCTTTGCAACTTTTCGTATTGTCTTTACGTCAAATAGATAGTAACTTTTAAAAGAAACGATTATGATTTTAACAACAACCCCACAGATTGAAGGTCACACCATCCGCGAGTACAAGGGTATTGTGACAGGTGAAACAATTATCGGTGCCAACATGTTCAAAGATTTTATGGCTGGCATCCGTGACATCGTAGGCGGTCGCTCTGGCAGTTACGAGAAAGTGCTTATCGAGGCCAAGGAAACCTCTCTGCAGGAGATGATGCAACGTGCCCAGGCTATGGGAGCCAATGCCATCGTAGGCATTGACATCGACTATGAGACCATCGGATCCCAGGGCTCTATGCTCATGGTTGCCACCAGCGGAACCGCTGTAGTCATATGAACGAAGAAAAGCGGCTTCAACAGCGCAGGCGGCTGATGGACAACAAGGTCTATCAGACGATGAGTAGCCTGACGCAATACATGGACCGCTACTATCTGGATGCGCTTATTGGCATCATCCCTGGCTGGGGTGATGCCATTGCCTTACTCAGCGTTGTGTCATTCGTCTATTTCTCGCTGCGTGTCATCAAGAGCTTACCACTGACACTGGCTGTACTGAACAATGCCCTGCGTGATGTGCTGATGGGTATGATTCCCTTCTTCGTAGGCGACGTTATAGATTTCTTCCATCGTGCCAATATCCATAATATGCAGATGATTCAGGGTTTTGTTGACGGTGACGAAGCCATTATCAGCCAGGTGAACCGACGAGCCCTGCAATCAGCCATCGTGCTCATTGTCCTGCTATTGCTTATAGCCCTCATGATATGGGCACTCGTCAGCTTCGGCAGCTTCCTGTTAGGGCTTGGACGGGGATTAGTATGATACCAAAGGTGGCTGATCGTCACCGACCAACCACCTCATACTAAACAAATACTCTTATGAATTTTTTTACCTGTGATTACAAATCAGGAGTGATGGCAGTGAGCCAGGCCTCGATACGGCTGTCGGTCTTGTCGTCTTCGTTGATGTCATCAAGGGGTAGGCCAATGAACCTTCCATCGATAACGGCTTCTGAGTCGTCGAATGTATAACCGTCAGTCTCAACACTACCTATGAATCTGGCTCCGCTTTCACGGATACCATTATACAGTTCGCCCATGCCGCCTACGAAGGTGTCGCTGTACGATGAACAGTCGCCACAGCCGAACAGGGCGATGGTCTTTCCACTGAGGTCAGCACTTTGGAGGGTTTTCAAACCGTCGTACCAGTCATCCTGCATTTCTCCTGCACCCCATGTTGAAGTGCCGAGGATAAGGTTCTGGTTGGCGGCTACGATATCGGCAGTAAGGTCTTGTACGTTTACGGCCTTGCAGCCCAGTTTCGAGGCAATCTTCTCTGCGATGGCCTCACAGGTTCCTGTTGAGGAACCATAGATGACAATTGTTGTTTTCATTTTATGTTTTATCAAAGAAGTGATTAATTCTTGTGTCCCTCAGGTAGCATGCATTTGTCGTTACATGTACCATTGTGCTTACATTTACGTTTGCAGTAGCGTTCGCACTGTGCGCAGATGTCATAACCGAGCATGGCACCGAGGATGAAATCCTCTTCAGGAGTGAGCTGGTTCAACGGACGTGTGACAATGATCCGGATGGCTTCCATACACTCGCGCTTTCCGAAATAGACGTTCAGGTTCTGTTCTCCGGCAGGTTGCAGTATGTAGGGGATGCCTTGGCTCTCCAGTCGTGAAACGGCCTGCTTGCCGTATTTCTTGTTGCAGGTGAACAGCACCATTTGCCGTACTCCTTTGTGCAGCTCGTAGATGTGATTCATCAGCACTTTCATCTCTGTAGGAATCGTTGTTCTTTTCGTTACCATGTTATGCTTCTATTTGGACGGTGCAAAGGTACGGCGAAAAAATGAAGTGCACAATACCTAAAAACGGGTGTTTTAAGTATTGTGCACTGTTCATCCGCAACAAAAGCAGATTAACAAGAAGTAGGTATTAGCCAGTGCCCGTGGGCAGGTTGTGGATGGTGAATGTCAAGACTGACATGGGTGTCGGTTTCTTCAGTCTTTTTTCTCCAAGTAATCATACAGATCAATGGTTCCAGCCTCGTTCTTGATATCCAGATTCGGAACATACTCCACCATTCTTGTTGTGCCATCGGTTTTACCAACATAGAAATACACCAAAGCACCTGTATAACTATGGAATACTACTTGATAAGCAGAATCAGTCTCTTCACCCATCTCTATATTCATTATGGAAGGATTGTCTTCCGCAATGCTCCAGTCATAGGTACTGTGACAATAGTTGTTGACTCCTTCATAGGCCATTTCTGCCGTTAGAACCCTCTTCGGGGCGTTGGAGTGGCATGAGCAGAAAAGCAAGGCCATCCATACGAATGAAAAAGCTATACGTTTCATAGATGTTTATCTTACTTGATATCAGACAACTTAACTGAAGAACTGACTGAAAGCCTTTACTGTATAGAGGTGGTCCGCTACGCTTCCTGTTTCCCTGCAGCTGTGCATGGCGAGGATGGCGTTGCCCATATCGACGCCTCTGAGGGGTATTGAAGAGGCAAGGATGTTTCCTAATGTGCTTCCTCCTGCTACATCGGAGTGGTTGACGAAACGCTGGCAGGGCACACCCGCCTTGCGGCACAGCTCTGAGAATACTGCCGCAGATACGGCATCGCTGGCATACTTCTGGGCAGCATTGAACTTGATGACCGGACCTCCTCCAAGTACGGGATGATTAGTTGGATCGTACTTCTCGCTATAGTTGGGATGCCAGGCATGGGCATTGTCAGCAGAAATCATGAAGGCACGCTCTACAGCCTGGAAGAAGGCTTCTGTCGTACCGTTCTGTGCCAGCGCAATACGCTTCAGCATCATCGATAGGAAAGGACTGCCAGCGCCTTGTTTGGTCTGTGAGCCAGTCTCTTCATTGTCAAAGATGGCAAGCACCTTCGTTGTGCCCGTGTCAGGTGTGGCGAGAAGTGCCTCCAAGCCAGCAAAGCACATCGAGAGGTCATCCAGACGGCCAGAGGACAGGAACTCGTCATGTACCCCGAAGGTGCATGCGGGTGTGGCATCGGCCAAATAGAGGTCGAAGTCGAGAATCTCCTCCGGTTTGATGTTCAGTTCGCTGCAGATGACATTCATCAGCAGATTTCCACATTCAAGTTTGTCAGTGACGATGCCGAGTATGGGCAACATATCTTTCTGTTTACTCAGTTTCACACCATCGTTTACCTGACGGTTGAAATGAATAGCCAGATTGCTGATTTGCAGCAGCGGACGCCTGACATGCAGCAGAAGGGTCTTGGGATTCAGCTCATCGTCACTGCGAACTATCACCCTGCCTGCAATGGTCAGCGGACGGTCAAACCATGTTGACATGATGGGACCGCCATAGACCTCGGTGTTCAGCTTGACGATGCCACCTTCGCACGTCATCTCTGCATTGGGCTTGATGCGGAACGTGGGAGAGTCGCAATGGGCACAGATCATCCGGAACCCTGCGTCAGCAAGGCTCTTGCACCCAATGTGGAAGGCATAGACCGAAGAGTCGTTCTTGGTTACAAACAACTTGTCACCAGCCTTTACCTCACCGATAGCCTCGCGAGGATCCAGACGACGGTAGCCAGCCTGTTCCAGTTCCTTCACAATATTCCTGACTGCCAGGAAGTTTACTGGCGATGCATCCAGGAAATCCAATAATCTCTTAATCATTTTGGTATCGTATTTCTGTTGTTCAATTATAAGTTTCTGTCATGTTTTCCTTAGTGGTGAGCGAAACGGGAAACATCTTTTTGTTAAACTTTGTGCAAAGATAACAATTTTGACGCGTTTTTTAGTATCTTTGCCATCAAATTTAAGTGTATTTAGACAAAAAAGGCAGTTTGACAGCCTACTTTCAATAATGAGACAGCAGATATGAAGAAAGTACTTTTGATTAATGGAAGCCCCCGGGAGAATGGTAATACGTTTACGGCTCTGAGCGAGGTGGCGAGGGCCCTTAACAGTGAGGGTATTGAGACCGAGATTATCAGCATCGGCAAAAAGGCCGTCCAGGGATGTATCGCCTGTGGCATGTGTGGAAGGGAGGGGAAATGCACATTCCGCGATGACCTCTATTTCAGGGTGATGCGGACAGTGAAGGACGGTATAGACGGACTGGTTGTGGGTTCGCCTGTTTATTATGGTGGTCCCAACGGTTCTCTATGTGCCTTGCTTGACCGTGTGTTCTATTCACTAGGCAATGACCTGCGCTTCAAGCCTGGTGCCAGTGTGGTGGTATGCCGCAGAGGTGGCGCATCGGCAGCCTTTGACCGTCTGAACAAATACTTTACTATCCTGAACATGCCAGTTGTCAGTTCCCAATATTGGAATATGGTTTATGGTCAGACACCAGGGCAGGCCGCACAGGACGAGGAGGGCATGCAGACCATGCGTACACTAGGGCGCAACATGGCATGGATGATTCGTAAGCTGAATGTCAGTGAGGATGGGCATCCGGAACTGGAGAGCCCGCTGAGAACCAATTTCATCAGATAACCGAATGCCTGAAGCTGTTGTATCTGTGCAGCGTTATAACAAACAAGAGGCAATGAGCGAGATGCTAAACTAACAAAAAAAAACAGATAATGAAGAAAATTATGATTATTGACGGAGGCCCAAGAAAGAACTTCAATACGGCCTCGATGTTGCAGAAATTCGCTGAAGGTGCCATGTCTGTCAGCGATCAGGTTGAAGTAAAGACTGTTCGTTTGTATAGCATGGACTATAAAGGCTGTATGTCGTGCCTGGTTTGTAAGATAAAGGGTAGGGCGTCAAACGTATGCAAGTTCAAGGATGAACTGACTCCTGTATTGGAAGAGATTGCACAGGCCGATGGATTGGTATTGGGTTCACCGATATATTTTGGTGACGTGACAGGCCAGATGCGAACATTTCTTGAACGTCTGGCTTTTCCCTGGCTCTCATACAATGACTACAGCATGACAGCTCCGAAAAAGATGCCTGTTGTACTGATGGAAACGATGAACGGAACCCCGGAGAGGAACAACAGTCAGGGCTATGGCTCGATGGAATACTGCATCACAGCTGCCCTCGGCGAGCCTGAGCGGCTGATAGCCTATAACACCTATCAGGTGAAGAACTATGATCGTTTCGAACTTGCCGGTTTCTCTGAAGAAGCCAAGCGACAGTATCGTGATGAGCATTGGGAGCAAGACTTGCAGTGTGCCTTCAATGCCGGTAAGCGTATGGCGGAGAGTATCTTGAAATAAACGTACTTGACTTTCGTGTATTGTTTTACTTGAAGTTAACTCCGATGTTTGAGTAAAGAGGAGACCAGAAACTCAAAGTGAAGAGACAGGAGGTGTTTTCCCTATTCATGTTTAGGGAAAACACCCTTTTTGTTTAGGATTATTCCTTTGTAAATGCCATGAAAAATGTCGAACTTTGCAGCGTGAAAAAGAAACAAATGTAATGTTTAACTCTTTAAAAGTATAGGAGATAAAGATATGAAGAAGTTGATGATTCTGGCAATGATGATGGTCATGACTATCTCTGCCACCGCAATGAGCTATAACGCAGCAAAGAACGAGGCCCTCTTCCTCTCTGACAAGATGGCTTACGAGCTCAACCTGACCGCTGCACAGTATGAGGCAGTCTACGAGATCAATCTCGACTACCTGATGAGCCTGAACGGGCACGGCGATGTATTCGGCATCTGGTGGGACCGCCGCAATGCTGACCTCCGCCATGTGCTGACCGCCTGGCAGTACGACAAGTATGTGGCTCTGAACCACTTCTATCGTCCTGTGGCATGGAAGGCAGGCAACTGGACGTTCGCTGTGTACTCTCACTATAAGAAAGGCCATTTCTACAATGATCGTCCTAAGGTGTTTGTGACCTACAAGGGTGGAAACAACCATCGTGATGTCCGCTACTATGCTGACCGCAAGGTGACTAAGCCCATAGTGCATCACAACACGCCGATGGCAAACCACAAGACTGCTGTCCGTAGCGAGAGCAAGCCTGTGCGCAATATCGGTGGCCACTCAAATGCAAATGTGAACAGCGAAAAAGGCATTGGTACTCCCAACCGTCACATTGCTCAGGCTACTACCGGCAATCGTAGCAATGGTAGCCACTTCGGACGCAAGTGATTTGCCGTAAACTCTATATATGCCTTGAATAAAGGACTCGTGGGGAATTTCAGCGATGAGATCCCCTTTTTGTGCTCGTCCGGAATGGGCATCATCTAATGGGTGCATGTCCCGAGATTGGCTTGATAGCGGCAAACGCACTGCCAAAGACAAGGTGACAGCGTCGACATAGGGACTGAAGGAAAACGGAGGCAAACCACTGGCCTGACGTACATGGAAGCCTTGATTTCTAACTTTTCGAGGCAATTTGTCTACATTTTTAGCTCGACTGGTACGTAATTTCGAAAAATTTGTCTAAATTTGCAGCGTCCAAGTAGTGGCCATAGTTGTTTGGAGGCTGATAGACACATATTAAAATGAAAATGATTTCTGATAACGAGATACACAGTTGCGCAGAGTTGATTGACTTCATTCGTGAAGTAGGATTCTTGCCATTATTGGACAGTGGGATACGAGGCTATTCTGCTGAAGATGTGGTGGACGATGATTGCCGTTATGTCGTGCTTCCAGACGGTGGGTGGGACTGGCCCTTGTGGAAGTGGAAAGGAACCATCGTTACGGATGGTGACTGTGTCTACGGCAAGTTCTTCGGTGGCAAGGCCGGTTTCGTTAGTCGGGAATGGTGGCCCGACCTGTTCAATTATCGCCGTAGCGTCTATCCGGAACCAGAGCAGGGCTCTATTGAGAACTCAATACTTCTGACGCTACAGGAACATGGCAGTATGATTACACGTGAGCTTCGTGCCACCTGTGGTTTTACTGGTCCCAAGATGCGTAGCCGTTTCGACAGTTACATTACTCGTCTGCAGATAGCATGCAGGATTGTCACCGAGGACTTTGTCTATCCGCGTGACCGTCATAACCGCGAGTACGGATGGGGATGGTCTCTGCTGACTACGCCCGAACGATTGCTGGGACGGAACAAATGCTTTTGTCCGCGTACTCCTCAGGAGTCTTTCAACCGTATGTTTGTCCACCTGAAGAGTCTCCTGCCTGAAGCATCAGACAAGAGCATTGAAAAGCTGTTGAAGTAACCGATTGTTGTCATAGTTGCACATTATATGGAAGTACCTATTGAAAGAACCCGGTATATAGACCGTCTGTTGGCATCGTTTATTTTCTTCACACGCCTTCCTTTCTGGCGCTTGGCGCAGCCACCCAAGGAGTGTTATTCCCATGTTGTTGAGCACTGGCCTTTAGTGGGTTGGTTGACGGGTGGCGTAATGGCTTTGGTGCTGTATTTCGGTTCGTGGCTGCTGCCTTGGCCCGTTGTCGTGATACTGGCCATTGTGGCACGTATGCTGATAACAGGTGCTCTTCACGAGGACGGGCTGGCTGATTTCTTCGACGGCTTTGGTGGTGGAGGCACTAATCGTGAGCGTATCCTCGACATCATGAAGGATTCGCACATTGGCACTTTTGGCGTGGTGAGTCTTATCTTTTATTTCTTGCTGTTGTTCTTTACGCTGTTTTCCATGCCCCCCGAGATGGCTGCCCTGGCTGTGCTTGCAGTCGACCCCTATGCCAAGATGGTCAGTTCTCAGCTGATCATCATGATGCCTTATGCACGTACAGCAGAGAGTGCCAAGAATCATACTGTGTATCGGCGTCCTACGACAGCTGCGTCTGTAGGACTGGCTGTACAGGGGTTGTTGCCTCTGGTTATTTTCCTTTACCTGATGCGTAGCCAGGTGGAATGGTCTACAGTTGTGTTCTCACCATGTATAGTGATGTATTTTCTCTATTTGCTTATTTGGCGCCGTATTCGTGGGTATACAGGCGATTGCTGCGGTGCAGTGTGCTTGCTGACAGAGCTGACAACGTTGTTAAGTGTTTTGGTCTGCGTAGCATCATAGACTGTTATTTCCGTTTTGTGTTTTTCTGGGTTGACGAATAGTTAATGACATATGCGCCAGCCCGTCGAAGAGCCAGTTTTACGTCGCTGATGATTCCTACTTCAGTGTTCTCGTCGGCCTTGATGCTTACGGTCATGCGTTGGGCATCTTCTGGTGACATGCGTTTCCGTTCTGATTTAATAAAGTTCTCTATGTCGCTGACATTGGCTATCTTGTCGTTTAGTTGGATACAGGTCTCAGAACCGTATTTCGATTGCAGGTTAGCCATGGGCTGACCTATGTAGATATAGCTCACTGCCTGTTTCTTTACCAGTTTCTCCAATTCCGTGCCTCTTGGGACCGTGTACTTTACTTTGGGCTCCACCGTGCGCATGTGAGTGACAATCATGAAGAAGAACAGCACAGTGAAGATGAGATCGGGTAGGGAAGCCATGTTCAGCTGTGGCAGTTCGTGTTCTCGGCGACGTATGCGGCGTATCATAGCACTATGCAAATATTAAACTGTAAAAAAACAAACACATTTCATTCCGCATGATCCTCTTCAATTACTGTTTCACTGATTCGCTGCGGATAGTACTGGGCAACGTCTTCACGTTCAATGTAACTACACTCGCGGAAGGGGTGCCCATACTTTTTTGTGGCATATTCGTTGCGTAGCTGGTTGTATGCAGCCACAAGTGTGTTCTGCAGTTGGAAGTAGGCATCATAATTGGCCTTTCGGCTGATGTTGAGCGAAAGGATATGTTCATCGTGGATACGCCTGATGTGCTGCTCAACCTGCTGCTGAAGCTGGGGGAGTGTCACTGTCTGGCTGTCAACCGTCAGGCAGTCCTGTGCGTCAAGGCCTATGGTGAGCAGATGTTCGCGGTTCACGTCCATCATCTGCTGTGTGTCCTCTGTCAACGGGGGTAGCTGCCTGCGTAGTCCCTTGTCGGTGTCCATCGACGAGGTGACCAGGAAGAAAATCAGCAGCATGAACGAGATGTCAGCTGTTGACGTGGTGTTTAGCGTCGGAATCTCATTGCGACGATGACGGCGGAACATATGGTAATCAGTATGATGGATGTGAAGATAAACATGTCTGTGGCTTTCAGCCAGAACGTGTCCTCATAGAGCTTCCCATTGACAGGAAGAGGTTCTGAGGAGCCCAAGAGGAAAGTAATAGCCAGCGTCACAACCAGGAGCCCGGCTGTCAAGTAGCCCGTCTTGTCACCATGACGCACTTCCAATGCCGTGGACTGGCGTTCCTTCATTCTCCATCCACGAAACACAGCCCATATCGTGACACCTATTGCTGAAATGATCAGCAGATAAGTCAGCCAGAGTACAATATCTACGTAGGTCATAGCATTTGCTAAATGATGAGTGATGAGTTACGTCATTCCACCTTTCTTTTGGCCAGGGAGTCAAGCAGGGTGACGGATGCTTCTTCCATTTGAGCCGTGAGGTGGTCAATCTTTGAAGTGATGTAGCTGTAGAAAAGCTGTAGGATCAGAGCCACCACGATACCGAAGATGGTTGTGATGAGTGCCACCTTCATGCCCGATGCCACGATGGTGGGACTGATGTCGCCTGCCGTCTGGATCTGGTCAAAAGCCATTACCATTCCAATGACTGTTCCTAAGAATCCTAACGACGGAGCCATGGCAATGAACAGCTTGATCCATGTGCACCCTTTCTCCAGGTTTGCTGACAGTACTGAGCCGTATGTCACCATGCTTCGTTCAATGTCGTCGGTTGGTTCGTTGGCGTGCAGCAGTCCCTGATAACATATAGAGGCCACAGGGCCACGTGTGTCGCGGCACAGCTGGCGTGCGCCCTCAATGTCGTTTGACGTCACACGAGCATCAATGTCTTCCAGGAGCTTACGGGTTTTGACTTCTGACAGCGTCAGGTAGATGATGCGCTCTATGCAAAAAGCCAGTCCGAGGACCAAGGTGAGTGCCACTAACGACATGAATAACGGGGTACCATCGATAAACTTCTGTTTCAGCTGCTGGTGGAACCCCAAGCTGAACTCTTCTTCATTGAGTCCAGCTATATCGTCTAATGCTGTTGTCTCTTCTGCAGCCAGTGTGTCAGTGGTTGTCTCTGCAGCCTGTGGCTGTACTGTCTCGGTTTTTGCTGAGTCTTTTTGTGCAGGCTCTTGAGAAAAGACCGGCATTGCTCCCATGGTGAGAATGGAGGCAAGTACCAATCTGATGATTATTCTTTTTGTTTTCATATCGTTCCAAAATTGCACTGCAAAGGTACGTAATAATTATCAATTACCCTTGATGAAAGCAAAATATTTATGGTAGCTTAACAGAGTTAAGGTTTGAGTAGTGGAAATGTGGAGAACGAACGGCAAGATGCATCCCTTTACAACTATACAGAGTGTTCCGTAGAATGGCAGTTTCATGACGCTAAACTCCAGGTTTATTTCTAGTAAAGTGCTGCTTTTGTTTCGGTAAAGTGCTCAGTTCGCAAGAAAGTAATGAAAAATTTGGAAGTTTCGTAAAAAGTAACTATTTTTGCAGCACAATTGATGATTGGAAAAAACTAAAAACAAGAAAACAATATGGCCAACATGAAACAGCTGTTCAGACTCTTTCTTCCCTTGTTGCTTACATCATGCGTGTTTGTGGCATGCAACAATGATGACGATGACATTGACAGCAAGGAGGCAACACGCAATGTGAACCGCAACGACATCAGTGTGGAACCAGCCCTGCAAAGGCTGGAGTTTCCCAGGGTGAAGGGTGGTAACAGCCGAGTGATAATCCATAGTTGTAATGACCGGATCGGCATTAACTACAGTGTGGAGTGGGACTGTGACAAACGCTCGCAGCGTTGGTCGTGCTATCAGATGTATGCCTCGAACCGTGTGCAGAATACAAGCCGGTATTATTCTGACTATAACCAATATCCCTTTGACCCCGAACTGCCTTCGGACTATTACTTCAATGGCGACCCCTTCCGTGGCAGCGGGTTTGACCATGGGCACATCTGCCCTTCGGCCGACCGTCTGTATTCTACCGATGCCAACTTTCAGACATTCTTCCTGACCAACATGCAGCCGCAGTGGCATCAGTTTAATGCGGGGGTGTGGCAGAAGATGGAGGAGAAGCTACGTTCCTGGATCAGCACAGGCTCCAAGTCTGAGGACACGCTGTATGTGTGTAAGGGTGGCACCATAGACAACGTGACGAGCACGGGTGGTATTCCTGACCCCATACTCGTCACATTATCCAATGGACTGATTGTCCCGAAATATTTCTTTATGGCACTGCTCCGCAAATCGAAGACCGGCTATAAGGCGCTGGCCTTCTGGGTGGAGCACTTGAACGAAGACCACTCGAACGATGCTCTTGGAAACTACGTCATCAACGTCCGCGAACTGGAACGCCGAACAGGCATTGACTTTTTCTGCAACCTGCCCGACAATACCGAGGAGGAGGTCGAGACGATGAGCGTTGAGAACATCAAGTGGGTATGGAACCTATGAGGCTCCCTGCAGCTGCTTGTCCATGTTAAGGGCAGCACGGCGTCCGTCGCCCATGGCCAGGATGACGGTTGCACCTCCACGTACGATGTCGCCTCCGGCAAAGATTTCTGGACGATTCGACTGCATAGCATCGTTTACCACGATGGTGTTCTTGCGTCCTAACTCCAATCCTTGTATGCTCTTGGGCACCAATGGGTTGGGGCTTACACCTACTGCAACGATGACCTGGTCTACGTCGAGTGTCACGGTCTTGCCTTCCACAGGCACCGGGCTGCGGCGGCCTGAAGCATCGGGTTCGCCGAGTTCCATCACCTGTAGTACTGCCTGGCAAACAGCACCCGTCTCGTCTGCTTTGTATTCTATTGGGTTGTGGAGCGTCAGGAAGCGGATTCCCTCTTCCTTGGCATGCTTCACCTCCTCCAGTCGGGCAGGCATCTCCACCTCGGAACGGCGATAGACCAGTGTCACGTCAGCACCCAAGCGCTTGGCGGTACGACAGGAGTCCATGGCTGTGTTTCCGCCACCCACAACGAGCACGCTCTTTGCGGGATTCAACGGGGTGTCCGTGGTGGGATTGGCAGCATCCATCAGGTTGACACGTGTCAGATATTCGTTGGACGACATGATGTTGATGGCATTCTCACCGGGAATGTTCATGAAGTTGGGCAGTCCGGCACCACTTCCTACGAAGATGCCCTTGAAGCCCTGTTCCTCGAGCTGCTCCACGCTGATAGTCTTACCCACTATGACATCGGTCTGGAAGTGAACGCCCATCTTGGCCAGGTTGTCAATCTCAACGTCCACAATCTTGTTGGGCAGACGGAACTCAGGAATGCCGTATTTCAGCACACCACCTATTTCGTGCAATGCCTCGAAAACGTACACATCGTAACCCTTCTTTACCATATCGCCTGCAAAGCTCAGACCTGCAGGGCCGGAACCAACAACTGCCACCTTAATGCCGTTAGCAGGTGCAATCTCAGGCAGTGAGATGTTGCCACTCTCCCGTTCGTAATCGGCAGCAAAACGCTCCAGATAGCCAATTGCCACTGCTGGCTCGTTCATCTTCAGGTGAATACACTTACTCTCGCACTGCTTCTCCTGCGGGCATACACGGCCGCAGACAGCGGGTAGGGCAGAGGTGTTCTTCAGCACCTTGGCAGCAGCGAGGAACTGTCCGCGCTCAATGTTCTTGACGAACGAAGGGATATTGATGTTCACGGGACATCCTTCCACGCAAGTAGGCTTGGCGCAGTCCAGACAGCGCTTTGCTTCGGTCATAGCCATCTCCTTTGTCAGGCCGATGTTTACTTCCTCTGTACGGGTGGTGGCACGATAGACGGGGTCAAGCTCGGGCATCACCACACGCTCTATCTGTGTGCGCTCCTTGGGTTTCATGGAAGCTCGTAACTCCTTACGCCATTCGGCATCACGATTGGTGAGGATGTCAATAGTGTCGTTGGTGGGGTCATCATCCATCACGATATCCGTTGTACTTGCGTTTGTTGCGATAGTATCGCAACTTACCGAGTCCAGATGCTCCTCAAAATGAGCCAGCTCTTCCTGCTCCTCGCGCTTGAAGGTTCCCATGCGCTTGAACATCTCGTCCCAGTCAACGAGTGCACCGTCAAACTCCGGACCGTCTATGCACACGAACTTCGTCTTGCCACCGATGGTCAGTCGGCAGGCACCGCACATACCCGTACCGTCCACCATGATGGTGTTCAGGCTGACCTCACAAGGAATGTTGTGCTTCTGGGCTGTGAGGTTCGAGAACTTCATCATGATGGGAGGACCTATGGCAAACACCTTGTCCACGTGCTCCTGTTCGAAGAACTTCTCCATACCTACTGTCACTACGCCTTTTTCGCCGTAGCTGCCATCATCGGTCATGATGATGACCTCGTCGCTGCTCTCGCGTACCTTATCTTCTAATATAATCAGATCCTTTGAGCGTCCTGCCATGACTGAGAGCACACGGTTGCCTGCTTTCTTCAGTGCCTGGATGATGGGTAGCATGGGAGCCACGCCCAATCCGCCACCAGCACATACCACAGTGCCGTACTTCTCAATCTTCGTAGGATTACCAAGAGGACCTACCACGTCTGTCACATAGTCGCCCACATTCAGCATGCAAAGTTTCTGGCTTGACAAGCCTACTTGCTGCACAACCAAAGTGATGGTGCCTTTCTCTGTGTCAGCGGCAGCAATGGTCAGCGGCATGCGCTCACCCTTCTGACCTACACGAACAATGACAAAGTTACCTGCCTTGCGGCTTTTCGCAATGAGCGGTGCCTCAATCTCAAAGAGGAAAACTTTTTCAGAGAACTGTTCTTTCCTTACAATCTTGTTCATAATATAAGTTGTTTGTTTAGCTCCATTTTTTCAAATCGCCTGCAAAAGTACTAAATACTTTTCAATTTGCGACACAAAACGGCAAAATAATATCAAATTGCCTATGTTTTTTGAGGAATCGTGGGAAAAATCAAGTGCAAAACCTTGTTTTTGTTGTCAATTTGTCATTTCCCGAGTTCCCAGAAAGCCACTGCTGAGGCAGCAGCCACATTGAGAGAGTCGACACCGTGGGCCATAGGGATGCGGACAACGTAGTCGGCTTTGGCTATGGCTTCGTGTGCCAGTCCGTCACCTTCTGTGCCCATGATGATGGCCAGTCGCGGTTCTGAACGGAGTAGGGGGGAGTCAATGGCTATGCTGTTCTGGGTCAAAGCCATCGCTACTGTCTTGAACCCCAGATCCTGGGGAGAGTTGGCATGGTCGATCCATGTCCAGGGAACCAGGAATACGGAGCCCATAGATACTCGTACTGCCCTTCTGTTCAGTGGATCGCATGAGGAGCGGGTCAGCAGCACAGCGTCAATGCCTAGGGCTGCTGCGGAACGGAAGATGGCACCGATGTTGGTGGTGTCTGTTACTCCGTCAATGACGACGACCCGGCGGGCATCATGGCAGATGTCCTCGGCTGAGCGTAGCTGCGGACGCTTCATGGCACAGAGCACACCGCGTGTCAGCGTGTAGCCTGTCAGTTGTGCCAGGACATCACGTTCACCCGTATAGATGGGAATATCGCCTACCTGCGATATAATCCCTGCAGCGTCACCCGTCAGATGACGCCTTTCGCAGAGCAAGGCAACGGGTTCGTAGCCTGCCTGGAGTGCTACTTGGATCACCTTGGGACTTTCGGCGATGAAGATGCCCTTTTCGGGTTCCAGACGGTTGCGAAGCTGTGCCTCGGTGAGGGTGCAGAACAGGTTGAGCCCTGACTGTTGTAGAGAAGTTACTTCTATGAGGTTCATGTCATAATGCTTGAAAAGTGCGTGCAAAGTTACGGATAAATTTTGGAAATATGTCAGTTTTTGAGTGCCAAAGTGTCAGTTCACGTCCCTTTTTGTCAGTTTGGCACGGTTTTGGCTACAAGGATGGCAGACATGATAAAAACGTTAAACTCAATAAAAAATAAGACATTATGAACATTAAACCATTAGCAGACCGCGTGCTGGTATTGCCGGCACCTGCAGAAGAAAAGATTGGTGGTATCATTATTCCTGACACCGCCAAGGAAAAACCCCTTCGTGGTAAGATTATTGCCACGGGCAAAGGTACCAAAGATGAGGAAATGATTCTGAAAGAAGGCGATGAAGTGCTCTATGGCAAGTACAGCGGAACAGAGCTGGAACTGGAGGGCACCAAGTACCTGATGATGCGTCAGAGCGATGTGCTCGCTGTCATCGAGTAATTATTTACTATTATTTATTATTGTATCAATTATTATTTAGCGCAAAGTGCGCAACAGAAGACTATGGCAAAAGATATAAAATTCAATATTGAGGCTCGTGACCTGCTGAAGCAGGGAGTTGATCAACTGGCAAATGCCGTTAAAGTGACACTTGGTCCTAAGGGTCGTAACGTAGTGATAGAAAAGAAGTTCGGTGCTCCTCAGATTACCAAGGATGGCGTGACCGTTGCCAAGGAGATTGAATTGGAGGACAAGTTTGAGAATACCGGTGCTCAGCTGGTGAAGAGCGTTGCCTCGAAGACCGGTGACGATGCTGGTGATGGCACAACCACTGCCACCATCCTGGCTCAGGCTATTGTTAGCGAAGGCTTGAAGAATGTTACTGCAGGAGCCAATCCTATGGATCTGAAGCGTGGTATCGACAAGGCTGTGAAGGCCGTTACCGACCACATTGCCAAGAGCGCAGAGCTGGTAGGCGACAACTACGACAAGATTGAGCAGGTGGCCACTGTTTCTGCCAACAACGATAAGGAGATTGGTGAATTGCTGGCTGAGGCTATGCGCAAGGTTAGCAAGGACGGAGTGATTACCATTGAGGAGTCTAAGAGTCGTGACACCCACATCGGCGTGGTTGAGGGAATGCAGTTCGACCGTGGCTATCTGTCAGCCTATTTCATCACAGATTCAGAGAAGATGGAGTGCGTGATGGAAAATCCTTACATCCTTATTTATGATAAGAAGATTTCCAACATCAAGGATTTCCTGCCCATCCTGCAGCCTGCTGCCGAGAGCGGACGTCCGCTGCTGGTGATTGCAGAGGATGTGGACTCCGAGGCTCTGACCACACTTGTGGTGAACCGTCTGCGTGGTGGTCTGAAGATCTGTGCCGTGAAGGCTCCTGGCTTCGGCGACCGTCGTAAGGCCATGCTTGAGGACATCGCTACACTGACCGGTGGCGTGGTGATCAGCGAGGAAAAGGGTCTGAAGTTAGAGCAGGCAACGCTCGAGATGCTGGGTACTTGCGACAAGGTGACTGTTTCCAAGGACAATACCACCATCGTCAACGGTGCTGGTGACAAGCAGGCCATTAAGGACCGTATTGCTCAGCTGAAGAAGGAGATTGAACTCACTACCAGTTCTTACGATAAGGAGAAGCTGCAGGAGCGTCTTGCCAAGTTGGCAGGTGGTGTGGCAGTGCTCTACGTCGGTGCCAACTCAGAGGTTGAGATGAAGGAGAAGAAAGACCGTGTGGACGATGCTCTGTGTGCTACTCGTGCAGCCATTGAGGAGGGCGTTGTTGCCGGTGGCGGAACCACCTACATCCGCGCTCAGGAAGCTCTGGCAAACTTGAAAGGTGACAATGCTGACGAACAGACGGGTATCAACATCATCTGCCGTGCCATCGAGGAGCCGTTGCGTCAGATTGCAGTCAATGGTGGTGCCGAGGGTGCCGTTGTCGTTCAGAAGGTTCGTGAGGGTAAAGGTGACTACGGCTTCAATGCGCGTACCGATGTATATGAAGACCTTCGCGAAGCAGGTGTCATTGACCCGGCCAAGGTGGCTCGTGTGGCACTTGAGAATGCTGCCAGCATCGCAGGTATGTTCCTCACCACAGAGTGCCTTATCTGTGACAAACCCGAGAAAGAGCCCGCAATGCCAATGGGCGGTGCTCCCGGAATGGGCGGAATGATGTAAGCATGAATGTGGAATAATCCGCTAACGACACATTTAATAATCATGACTGAGTCTGCTTGACAGAGTGGGCTCAGTCTTTTTTTGATTGTAGCTCCTCGGTCTCTTAGCTGCCCACGTTGATGATCAGAAGAAAGCCGTCAATATGCCCTGCGCATCAAGGCTACCCAAACCCTTAACATGCTACGGTGCGCTTCACAACTACAAACCCTGATAGCAGAGAAAAACATAGCCAAGGCCAAGAACAGATGTCTGATTCTGCCCCTGCACCGCAACGATAAATACCTTTTTTGTTTTTTTAATCATAAATTATTCATCTTTATTCGCTGAATAGAAAAATATGTTGTAACTTTGCGGTCTCAAAGTGGAACTTAAAACAACGCTTATATAATAATTCATAAAAAAACTATGGCAAACAAAGAGAAACTCTTTACCGAGTTTACCGCACCGACCACTCAAGAGTGGTTGGACAAGATTCAGGTCGACCTGAAAGGTGCAGACTTCCAGAAACGCTTGGTATGGAGAACAAACGAAGGTTTTAATGTGCAGCCCTTCTATCGCCGGGAAGACCTGGCGAACCTGAAGACACCCGACGCTCTCCCAGGGGAGTTCCCGTTCGTGCGTGGCAATAAGAAGGACTCTAATGTGTGGTATGTCCGCCAGAACATTGTGGTGGACGATCCTAAGGCTGCTAACGCCAAGGCGTTGGATATCCTGAACAAGGGTGTCGACTCGCTGGGCTTTAAGCTTCCTGCTTCACTGGTTTCGAAAGAGACCGTTGAAACGCTGCTCGAGGGTATCTATTGTGACATCGTCGAGGTGAACTTTATGACTTGTCCGAAGCATTCGCTTGAATTGGCTCAGATCCTGGTGGACTTCTTCCAGGAGAAAGGCTATGACAAGGAGAAAGTAGTGGGCTCTATTGAATGGGATCCCATGAAGAAGATGGTGATGAAGGGCAAGGATGTTACTCCGGTTCTCGAAGAGGCTCCCAAACTTGTGGAGGCTTTGAAAGAGTATCCTAATTTCCGTTGTGTCACTGTAGGATCCGATGCACTCAACAATGCCGGTTCCTATATCGTGCAGGAACTGGGCTATGCGTTGGCTTGGGGTAATGAATACCTGCAGCAGTTGGTTGATGCCGGGGTGGATGTTGATCTGGCCGCTAAGAGCATCAAATTCAACATGGGTGTCAGCGAGAACTACTTTATGGAGATTGCCAAGTTCCGTGCTGCTCGTCTGTTGTGGGCTCAGATTGTCAAGCAGTATGAGCCGAAGTGCGACTGTGCCTGCAAGATGATCATCAATGCTACCACTTCTACTTATAACCAGACGCTGTTCGATTCATACGTGAATCTGCTTCGCTCACAGACTGAGGCCATGAGTGCTGCCCTGGGCAGTGTCCACTCGATGGTGGTAACACCGTTCGATGCTCCTTACGAGGAGGCTACTGATTTCTCTGAGCGTATCGCTCGCAACCAGCAGTTGCTGATTAAGGAAGAGAGCCACTTCGATCGCATCGTCGATCCTTCTGCTGGTTCTTATTATATCGAGCATCTTACCGATGCTTTGGCTACTGAGGCATGGAAGATATTCCTGAAGGTAGAAGAGGAGGGTGGATTCCTAGCAGCTGTCAAGGCTGGTACCATTCAGGATGATATCAACGCAACCAATGTAAAACGTCATGGTGATGCTGCCAAGCGTAAGGAGTTCCTGCTGGGTACCAACCAGTTCCCCAATTTCACCGAGAAGAGCGAAGGCAAGAAAGCCAAGGGTTGCGCTTGTTGCTGTACCACAGCAGCGGACCCGTCGTGTGAGCCCGCCTTCAAGGCTATCAACAGCACCCGCCTCGCTGCCGATTTCGAAGATCTCCGTATACATACCGAGGAGACCAAGATCCCAACAGCTTTCATGCTCACCATCGGCAACCTTGCTATGCGTCAGGCCCGTGCACAGTTCTCGTGCAACTTCCTGGCTTGTGCTGGCTATAAAGTGATTGATAATCTCGGCTTCAAGACCGTAGAGGAAGGTGTAGATGCTGCACTTGAGGCAAAGGCCGATATCGTAGTCATCTGTTCGAGCGATGATGAGTATGCCGAGTATGCCATTCCTGCTTTCAAGTACTTGGATGGACGCGCAATGTTCGTAGTGGCTGGTGCTCCTGCTTGTATGGAAGACCTCAAGGCTGCTGGCATTGAGAACTACATCCACGTGAAGTGCAATGTGCTCGAGACATTGAAAGAATATAATCAGAAACTTGGTATTTAAAGAATAGGAGACTTGAATTATGCGTAAACAGTTTAAAGATATTGATATCTATGCAGGCATCAAGGCTCAGGATGGTGCCAAGTGGATCAAAGACAATGGCATAGTAGAAAACTGGAAGACCCCCGAGCACATCGAGGTTCGTCCTGTCTATACGAAAGAAGACCTCGAAGGAATGGAACACCTCGACTTCACAGCCGGTATTCCTCCCTATCTCCGCGGACCGTACAGTATGATGTATCCCTTCCGCCCGTGGACCATTCGCCAGTACGCCGGATTCTCTACCGCTGAGGAGTCGAATGCTTTCTATCGCCGTAACCTCGCTTCTGGTCAGAAGGGCCTTTCCGTTGCCTTCGACCTGCCTACACACCGTGGCTATGACCCCGATAACGCCCGTGTAGTCGGCGATGTAGGTAAGGCCGGTGTGTCTATCTGCAACGAGGAGAACATGAAAGTGCTCTTCTCTGACATCCCCTTGAACAAGATGTCCGTCTCTATGACCATGAACGGTGCCGTGCTGCCTATCCTGGCGTTCTACATCGTGGCAGGCCTGGAGCAGGGTGCTCAGCTCGAGGAGATGGCAGGAACCATTCAGAACGATATCCTGAAGGAGTTCATGGTGCGTAACACCTATATTTATCCGCCTGCATTCTCCATGAAGATCATCGCTGATATCTTCGAGTACACTTCGCAGAAGATGCCTAAGTTCAATAGCATCTCCATCTCGGGTTACCACATGCAGGAGGCAGGTGCCACTGCTGACATCGAGTTGGCCTACACCCTTGCCGACGGTATGGACTACCTGCGTACTGGTGTAAATGCCGGTATCGATGTGGATGCCTTCGCACCCCGTCTGTCGTTCTTCTGGGCTATCGGCATGAACCACTTCATGGAAATAGCAAAGATGCGCGCTGGTCGTCTGTTGTGGGCAAAGATTGTGAAGAGCTTCGGTGCCAAGAATCCGAAGTCACTCGCCCTTCGTACCCACTCGCAGACCTCTGGTTGGTCGCTCACTGAGCAGGATCCCTTCAACAACGTAGGCCGTACCTGTATCGAGGCTATGGCTGCCGTGCTGGGTCACACCCAGTCGCTGCACACCAATGCCCTTGACGAGGCCATCGCCCTGCCAACCGACTTCTCTGCACGTATTGCCCGTAACACCCAGATCTATATCCAGAACGAGACCAAGGTCTGCAAGCAGATCGACCCGTGGGCAGGTAGCTACTATGTGGAGACGCTCACCAACGAGCTGGTACACAAGGCTTGGGAACACATCCAGGAGATTGAGAAACTGGGTGGTATGGCTAAGGCCATCGAGACCGGTCTGCCCAAGATGCGTATCGAGGAGGCTGCTGCACGTACACAGGCCCGTATTGACTCAGGCGTTCAGACCATTGTCGGTACCAACAAGTACCGTCTGGAGCACGAGGATCCTATCGATATCCTTGAGGTCGACAATACTGCCGTGCGCAAGCAGCAGGAGGAGAGTCTGGCTCAGGTCCGTGCCTCTCGCGACGAGGCTGCCTGCCAGGCTGCCCTGAAGGCCATTACCGATTGTGTGCGTGACTTCAACGAAGGACGCAAGAGCGAGAACAACCTGCTCGACTTGGCAGTGAAGGCTGCTCAGCTGCGTTGTACGCTAGGTGAGATTTCAGATGCCTGCGAAGAGATCGTAGGCCGTTATAAAGCAGTAATCAGAACAATTTCAGGCGTGTATTCATCAGAAAGTAAGAACGACTCCGACTTTGAGAAAGCCTGCGAGTTGACCGAGAAGTTTGCTAAGAAAGAAGGTCGCCGCCCACGTATCTTCGTTGCGAAGATGGGTCAGGACGGTCACGACCGTGGTGCGAAAGTTGTGGCTACAGGTTATGCCGACTGCGGTTTCGACGTTGACATGGGTCCGTTGTTCCAGACTCCCGCTGAGGCTGCCCGTGAAGCTGTGGAGAATGATGTACACATCGTTGGTGCTTCTTCCCTGGCAGCAGGTCACAAGACCTTGATACCACAGCTCATAGAGGAACTGAAGAAACTGGGACGTGAGGATATCATGGTAATTGCCGGTGGCGTCATCCCTGCTCAGGACTATGACTTCCTCTACAAGGCTGGCGTTGCTGCTATCTTCGGTCCTGGCACTTCGGTTGCCAAGGCTGCCTGCGAGATGATGAAGATACTCCTTGACGAGTAGTATCGCTTTACATAAAAATCTGCACATGGTCAAACCATCAGACTATGTGCAGATTTTTTTTATTACTGTCCGCTAAACCTTGATGTCATCGCGCCCGTATGCGCATGAAGAAAAATTGGGCTGACTCTTGCACGAGAATCAGCCCTTTTGGTTATCTTTGCAGCTTCCAAACCAAATCGACAAC
>JAEEGG010002014.1_pt1 | contig 53529 bp, 33 predicted proteins | sample 9134161 | NCBI WGS metagenome assembly JAEEGG01 (sample SAMN16246543, study PRJNA631951) | gut metagenome | biome: gut microbiome; feature: rumen; material: CR-attached | host: Bos | place: Iran: Karaj | collected 2018-10 | reverse complement strand
GAAAGGGAGATGGGCGGCGGGCTGGGGCGTGCCGTTGCCGGAGCCTTTTCCCTCGCCGCCCATCTCCCCCTGTTCCCTCCGGCGGCCCCCGCCATTCCGCTGCGAACGCAGTGAGCAGCGGAATCCCCTGCATCCTTGGCAGGACCTCGCCGTGGCGAACGCAGTGAGCAGCGGAATCCCCTGCATCCTTGGCAGGACCTCGCCGTGGCGAACGCAGTGAGCAGCGGAATCCCCTGCATCCTTGGCAGGACCTCAGCCGTGGCTAACGGCTACAGCCCTGCTTTCGCCTCCTGCGAGGGCAGCGAGCGCTGGCCCTTGCCGAGGTACAGCACTATGTAGTAACTGGCCTTGTCGCCGCTGTTCAGACTGTAGTCCGTGAACGTCGTCGTGCCCTTCTCGAAACGCTGGTAGGCCTTGTACTCGGAACCGTTCACCGAGCGGAAGATCAAGCCGTAATGGGAATGGCGGCCCATATAGTCGTACGACCACTTCAGATTGACCGCATTGTTCTTCTTGTCCGCTGTGGCCGCCAGCTGGATGGGGATGTCCACCACACGCGCCTCGCGCACAAACGCGTTCGCATACCCCGAACGGCCCGACGTGTTGTGGAAGTCGTCCACCGCCTCGATGCAGTACTGGTACATCTCCGACGAGGGCGTCGGGTGGTCGATGAACACGATGTAGTCCGCCGCAGCGATCTGCCACGGCTGAACCGCCTGCTGCAGCTCCCACTGCTTCTGCTTCTTGAACTTACGGTAGATGAAATAGTACATCACGTCCGTGGACGCGCTCTTCGTCCAGCGAACCACCACCGCGTTGTCCGTCACCGTGATGTCGTCCAATATGCACGGCGTGGGTGGGATCTTGTCAGGCACCGGCACCGCGATCGTGTCAGAGTGCGCCGACACGTTGTGGCTGTTGTCCTCCGCCGTGATATAGTAGTAGGCGTACTTCGTGATCGTGTGCCAGTCCAGCGTGTCACGGAACTCCGTGCCCTCCACCAGGCCGTGCGAGCACTCCACGAACTCGTGGTCCATCTGGTTGGCGAAGAACACGCGGTAGCCCAGCACGTCCTTCTCCGGGTTGCGGTTCCACGCGAAGTGCGCCACGCCAGCAGTGTCCACCAGCGCCTTCAGGCCCGTCGGGGACACCGGCGGCACCACGTCCTCGATGTTGTTGAGCGCCGTGCTCGAGAAGCTCACGTTCTTGAACTTGTCGAACGCTATCAGCTTGTAGTAGCCCCTGCCGCGAGCCCCGGCGTACTCGTCCACGTACTGCTTCGTCTTCGGGCCAAGCACGTCAGACACGTTCGACCACGGACCGTCAGGCGAATCGGAAAAGGTCAGCACATAGCCCTCGAAGTCGTCCTCCATCACGTCCTTCTCCCAATACACCGTGCACGTCACGTTGTCCTTCGGCACGCAGCCCGTGATGATCGGCAGGGACGGCGGGATGAGGTCCAGCATCTCGAACTTCCCGCCCTCCTTGAACGGCACGTAGTCGCCGAACGCGTCGAACGCGCGGACGCGGTACTGGTACTGAACCTTCAGGTCCAGCGAGTCGATGAACGCCACGTTGCCCTCCATTATGCGCGCCACGTCCTCCCCGAACACCTTGTACGTCTCCTCGTCCGGATTGTAGCCGTACAACGGCACGCTGTTCAGGGGCACCCAGTTGCGGTCCTTGCTGCTCTTGCGCTCTATGAAATATCCCGACAGCTTGTTCTTCTCCCAATAGACCACCGCGCGGTACGCGTCTATCTGCTGGATCTGGATCTCAGGCATCATCTCGTCCTGCTGGCGAACATACGGCACGTTGTGCAGGATCACCGCGCGCGGCGCCACGTCGTACAGGTGCTTGGGTACCGGCGTGCTCAGCGTGTAGTCGTACCACTCCCCCTTCTGCACCGTACGGTCCACATACCGCATACCGAGCGCCGACATTATGTCGGGGCGGCCCTCAGCCGCCATCATCGCCATAAAGTGGCGCTGGTGCTGCTCCTGGTCCTTGCGGAACACGTAGTCCACGAAACCGCCCTTGCTGTTCGGGTCGCCCACGAACACGCCCTGGCCGTACAAAGCCTGAGCCGCAGCGCCAGCGTGCATATCCGTGCTGTCGAAACGCGCCTGGAACTGCTCCAGCGTCAGCGGGCGGATCGGCTGGCCGCCGTTCAGCACCGTGTCTATGCGCGTGCTGTCGCCCGACGCCTTGATCTCCTTGTCCGTCAGCGAACGCTCCAGTATCCACCCGCGGGTGTTGGTCAGCATCCACAGGCCCGGGTCCTCCGGAGCCCAGCGGAACACGATGCTGTCGCCGTAGCACCGGTACAGCAGCACCACGTTGTTGTTCTGGCGGATCTTGAGGGTGTCCTGGGCTCGAAGGCCCTGCACTCCCATAACTAACATTACCAATATAACGAAACCTATAATCTTTTTCATAATTGCGCTGTTTTGTGGTTTCAAATCTGTTTTTTGTCTTGTACTAACCTTTGATATATTTCTCCACTTCTTTGGGTTTCGGGAACGTAAGCATTTTGGTATCATTGTCCGTTTTTATCCAGGAGTTATCAATCTCATAATTATTGAGTTTCCAAGAACCAGGCGTGACTCTGTTATACTGGAATGAACTGATATTAATCACATCTCCTGAACCTAACAAATTATCCTTGATTTGTTGGGCAACAGCAGCCCTCTTTGCAGCATCTGAAAGATACGCGATTTTTACATACAGGATGTTATTGGAGGACAAATCGTTCATATTAGTGTACCAATGGGGCACCGTTCTATCGTTATTGGTGTTCAGTTCCAAGGTCATACCCTCTGTTTTTGACGTAGTGGTAGGTGCTTTCTTGTAATGGAACCACAACCAAGAGTAGTATTGCCAGCCCGAATTGGCCATATACATAACTTCAGGATTGTTGCTCACGTCGTTCGGGTTGAGGTTATTGCCAAGAGAGAACAGGTTACTCCAGGAAATGAAATAGTGCGTCCACGGCAGGGACATATTGATGGTATAGGGGAAATTCTCGTCGAATTGCAGACACGAATGGGCCTTTTCCGCCGTGTAAAGTTGCTTCAGAATGGCCGTTTTGTGACTATATCCCAGGGAAAGTGGATAGGCTGCAATTTCGGTACACTTCTTGAAGAACTTATAGAACATCTGGATGTCTTCATACATTGCCGGAGTGGCCTTGTCGGTGATGGTCACCGTGGCAATTTCCGTCCTTGAGCCTCTATAGTCCTCCCATTCGGACTCTTTGCTTTCAAACGACTTGATAGTGATAACCGGGGCCTTGTTTTGTGTGGAAGTGACACTCAGCAAATCAGGCACAGCCCAGCATTGTTCCTCAAAATAGCTTCTGTACGCATCTGGGGTAGATAAATTATTGCCAAGACCATTACCACAAGGTTCAAAAAAGGCAGGGTTAGAGTTCGAACGTCGTGTCACAGAATAGGAACGCAAGTCCAGATTATTCCAACTTCTGCTATAATCCCGTATAATACCGCCCTTAGTCCCGTCAAAAAACTCCTTGCCATATTCACACTTAATGTCATCCCAACCTTTGAATTTGTCCGCAGGACCAGCGATGTTTATTTGATGAGGAACCCTCTTTACAGGTGCATTGGTGTATCTGTTCGACGCGTCTTTCATCATTGAGAACTGCGTCATCAGGAACAAGTGCTTGGCCATTGCGGCAGTACGATGCGACGGGTCGGTGGCAAGTTTAAAAGTGGCAATGGCAGGCAAAGTCACATTTTCATTGTAGCGAAGAGGATCATTCGGCTTTTGCGAGACAAAGAGATACGAATACCACCCGAACTGCTGTGCGGTAGAGGCGGAAGTCTTTATCGAAAAGACCAATGATGATTTGCTGCTAGTGGAGGCTATAGGGTCTATGCCACTATTATAACAAGACATTATGGTCCTGAACATTTCATCGTATGTGCTATAGTTGGGGTCCGTCTTGAAACAGAGGTCATAGATGGTGTCGCCAAGCAGATGTGCTATGGCATACTCCTCCAATGCGGTTCTTTCGTAGAGCATTGAGGTGTCACTGCCCTGTTCGGTGTAGTCCTCTTTCAGTTTCTCATACATATAATCCTCCACATTGGAATTCCTCCTCCTGTTCGCGACCACTCTGTTGTCTCCGCTAAAGAATGTTTCGACAACATTGTCCTCTTCACTGGTACTGGTGTTCGAAGCCACACTGGCCGTCCCATAGAAGACAACAGGCTCAGGATCCCCTGCCATAATATTAACCGTAATAATCACTGGAGTTTGATAATCAGTCTTCGTGCCTTGCTCCTGCACAACAGACGCGTTTATAGAAGTGGTATTCTGTGAGGGAATAGGTTTTACCACAGGAGGGTTCACCACCAGCAGATTAGCACTATCCGCGGCAATGATAAGGTTATTGGAAGGATTCAAGTCTTTCGGGACAAGATTTCTCCCTTTTTGAACGGTAGGAGTCAAGGTTGAAACCTTAAGCAAATTACGGGTGTTTTTCAAATCTGCGGCGTTGACGTCCGACTGCTGAGCAACAGAGGATGAGGAGAGTGAGGCGTTCTGCACCATCTGTCCACGATTCTGCAGCACCATCTGCCCTGTAGAACTCGTGTTATTGCCGGTATTGGAGTTGGCGGCGGCACTTCTGAGTCTCGATCCTGAGATTATCTTTGCTGAAGACCTTGAGGACACTGTTTCCAAAACAGTATTATTCAAGGTGTTCGTTGCCAAGACACCAGAATTGTCATTCAACGAATTGGTCACCACCACAGAAGCTGGGCTGTTTATTTGAACTGTTGAAACTTCTTTGCCTAAAACTGGGGTATTCGTGATTATCGGTGACAGACCGGATCCGAGCCTGGAACCTACTACTGGCGTTCGACCGGAGGGTTTAGGAATAATAATGTCTTTCCCAAATATATCACCAAGATTTCCTACATCAGGGGCGAGTCCATGCAAAAACCCTTCTTTCTCTATTTGCTCATTTAATTTCTCTACCCTGGAATTGCTAAACTCATTGAAATTTCCCAAATCAACGTAGCTTCCTGCAGAACTCGTGTTCATACTAGCCTGATGGGAGGCATACACCTTGTCCCAATTCTGGCTGGTGAGTTCATAGTCGGTGCGGGTGGACACTCGCTGCGATGCCATCAGCTTGTCAATGGTATTCTGGTATCCCTCCTTGTTCACCAATATCATCCTTAACATATAGGGTTGGCCCTCCTTGATATGGGAAGCATCCACTTGAACTCTGATGTATGGGGTATTTGCATTGGAATAATAATTGAAATTGTTAATACGCACTGGTTCGGAATTCAATCCGCCATACCCTTTGAAGAGCCAAAACTGCATCTCTTTGCCTTTGGATTCCAGAATCCCCGGATCGAAGAGTTCGGAACGTCCTTTGCTCAAAAAAATAGTGAGTTCATAGTTCTGACTTAAGGCTTCTCTAAATTCATCTTTTGGAACGGACGGGTCGCCGTTATAGGGCCAAGTATATACTACCTGGTTGTAAAGACTATTGGGCAAAGAATCAATGTTGAAATAAATGACTGTGTCCTGACGGAAAACGTGGATGGCACTATCCTTGTCGCTGGCATATTTGGGATTGTACCAACCCCACGTTCCAAACGACGGGAAAGTTGTCTTGGCCACGAAATTATTCTCGTGGTCATACACCGTGTCTCTCAAATTTTTGTTTTTCGTGTCAAATGCTGTTCTGTACTCGAAAGCACGGGCGGTGAAATGCCATCTTTGCAATGACTTCTCTTCAAAACCGCCATCGTTATCCTGAAAGATCATAGTATTCACCTGGCTGGCATACGATTCTATTTTGTAGGTGTTTTTATCTGCCGTAGTCCAGCTGACACCATTATTCTTGGAAGTTTCGTGCTTGCATCTGTCTTTCTCAATCACAAAAATGAACTTGCGGGCATCCTGTTCCTGGCCGTCGGGAGAGGAACTCACCAATGTGACCTCCTGGTTCCAAGGCATATTGGAGACGATGACACCGCCCGCAATAGGAGTCGCGGCATTGCCTTCTTTCAGTGCTGTTTCCTTATTTTTAAAGCCAGGACTTACATTTTCAAAGAAGTTGACATTGGCCAACGGGTCGCCGGCTCCGGGCACACAGACATCACCCACGCGGAAATCGACACTCGTGTTGATGGAGACCATCCCATTGAGCAGGGAGGCCTTAAGCCGCAACAGACCGAACGCCCAAGAGGGGCGAGGACCGCCGCCCTTGAGCAGGGCGCCGATACCCAGACTGCACAACTCCAGCTTGCCCTTCCAGAATCCGAGGTTGATGCTCAGACCGGCCGAGCCCTTCAGCATTGCATACAACTGGCCCATCGCGTAGAAGTCGTTCTTGCCGATATGGTCGTAGCCCTCGCACGACTGGCCCTTGGTATCCAACAGGGCGACATCGAAGCCCAAGGCAGCCATCACATCGATGTAGAGGAAGAGTTCGTACTTGACTCGAGACTTGTAGGTCATACCCATCGCGAAACCGCCGGCATTGGCAAACGTGGGTGTTTCATCATACATACGCTTCAGTTCATCGCTTTGCCGATTAATTGTCGATACGGTACTGGTGTTGACCTGTTTGCCCGAGGGGGATCCTCCGAAGAAGAAATCATATACCTCCGAATCCAGAGGTGGAATCTGGTAATCAAAACTGTTACCCGTTATGAAATAGAAGGTGAACTCTGTCATTGTTTCAAACACCACGAGGTTAGCCCACATATTGAATTTCACCCGCTCTTGTGCATTTGGCTTTCCGATGCAGAAATACCAGTCCGCAGAATTCGCTTTCTTGCCCAACGCATTGCCCTCCTTATAAGCCTTCACCTCAAACTCAATGGGCAATAGTATATCAATACCACCTCCTATGCCGGAAGCCGCCGAGGTGTCGGTTTTGGCCTTATAAGAGGTGGAGTCAACTTCAACCACATTCGTTAAATCTTTGAATGTACAGGCAACATCCTTCATTATATTGTCACCCATACATTTCAGTTTATCCTTTACACCGTCAAGAGACTGCATTTTTGCCGAATCCTTCAGCATTATGGTCAGGTCTATTCCACCCTTGACACAGAGGCCGAACTTGAAATAATGGTAGTCTTTCGTCTTTTCGTAACCCATCAAGGCCCGGGCTTTGATCGTTGTATTTATGTTTTTATCCTTAACGGCTGCAGTCGCTGGAGCACTCGTCGTGTCAGTAAGAATATATGCGGTCACATCAATCATAAAGCCGCTGAATTTACCTTCCGACACGCGCAGCGTGAGGATACCGTCGGCATTCATCAGCTTCTTGTTGGCGAGGGCAAGACTGATGCCCGCCTTGGCCACCCAGCTGTCTTTCTCGGGAATGAACTCGCATTGGGAGAGACTGCCTGTGACCATCTTGGTAGCCAAGGAGCCGCCATCTTCGCCGTTAAGCAACTCGTGGGTTTTGGCATCCGCCAAGCCGGAGCCCGGCTTCACGGTCATATTGTAGGCGAAGCCGCCACCGAAGCCCGTGAATTTGATGGGCGGCACCGGTATCTCAAATCCCGTGGCTGCACCCTGTAACATCCACCACTTGTAACTTGACGAGTCCTTGCCTTTCGTACCAAAGGCCGCGGCCATCGCAATCTCCACCTTGTCCATTATAGTGACCATCAACGAGCCGAACATACCCTCACCGAAGGTTTCGTCGGGGGTTTGGTTGCCAATCCATATCAACTTGCCCTTCAGCTTGAACACCGAGAAGCAGTTGGTTTCGATGCATACGGAATCCACGAAACCACCGCTTTCCTCCTTGATGATATCCCAGGATTTATAGTCTAACGTGCCCCACACTCCGAAGCCGCAAGTGGCATCCAATGAGAAAACATCGGATTTGGTACTATCATTTACCACCTGAGGTCCTGTCTTGAAACCTACACTTATGGCAGCTTGGAAGCCAAGTGTCACCCTCGAACCCGATTTTTTACTATTCAAGCTCTTGAGATTCTTCACCGAGAAGGTGAACCCGCCAATGGAACCTCCAAAGTCTTCGTTGGTGGCGTTGCTGGTGAGGTAGTGCTGCGGCGAGGCCTTCGACCAGTCGCCCATATAGAACCAGAGGTCACTGTCGCCGATACGTTTGGCATTGGTGTCCTTGGCATTTTTGAAATTACGTAATGTGAAATTCTCAAACTTCACCATCGCGAAACTAATGGGAATCTTGAGTTTATTGAAATCGATGTTGATTTTGCCGTTGAGTTTCAGGTCAATTGCCGTTTGCGGATGAACGCTGTCCGCGGCCGTCGGCTCATATTTGTGAACCAGTCTGAAATAGGATTTCTGGACGCTGAGTTTGGCCAGCCACAAGTCAAAGCCGAGGGTTTCCGTTTTGCGGGTGGACAAGCCGAAGGTGAGGCTGTCGGTGGCGATGGTGCAGTTATAGCCGATACGGCCAGTCATCAACGGTATCTGGGCGGTACCCACGATGTAGCCCCTGTTGAACTTGCCCTTGAGCACCTTCACCCCGATGGTGTCGATGGAGAAGGCCCAGCTGCCGGCATTCTTGGCGGAAGCATCCACAATGTTCACACCCTGGATGTCTGTGGTGAATCCCTCCGCATCGATGATGGTGTTGGCGATGCGGAAGCCGAGGCACTGCTTGGTGAAGGCCACCTCGGAGGAGTCTTTAATCTCACCGTTGGGCCCGTAGGAGTACTTGTACATCGGCTTGACATTGGTATCGCCAGCCCCGAACACCGTGCCGATTTTGTCGGACATCACAAAGCCAAGGTCCTCCATAAAGAAACCCTGCCAAGCCGTGCCCTTGCCGGTACTGGACTGGTAATTCTTGGGGAACTTGGTGGGATTTTCCTTGATGGAGTGGTCGTACCAAAGGTTGCGGCCCGGCACAAAAGCCATATCCTGAAAATCCTCCAATGCAAACGGGTCGATGGAAATCCGCGCCATCCAGTTTTGCCAAGAACGGATGGTGACAAACGCACCAGCCTTGACCGGGGTGCCCTTCTGAGGAATGCCCGTCTTGGGGTTGAGGGCCAACAAACCCGATTGGTTTTGGGCCAGTGCCGACGAGGAGGCGAGGTCAAATTCGAACTCCAGGTTCAACTTTTCGTACCCGGCACGCTCGTGCTCCGTGGCAGATCTGAACGAGATGACAGTTCCGTCCTCCATATTTCCCAACGTGGTGGCTCTTTTGATGGTCATATGATAACCGTCGCTGAGTTCCATTTCGATATCCTTGGCCAGATAAAGATCTATACCCCGGTCAAATCCCGGGAAGAAACTGTTGGGTTGCATACAGATGTTGGTGGCCACCATCGGGATATAAATATTGTCCTCCTGGCTGTAGAAGACCGCAAAAAGGTTCATCAATGCCGTTCTGGGTGACAAGTACATATTGTTAATAGACAAAATGACGTTACAGCCGTCGTCGGGAAGGTAGAAGTCCTGCGAATTAATCTTCAGCGGTAGGTAGAAGGCCGGGCTTGCGCTGGCATCACCCGCACCAAACAGACCACCGATGGAGGTATAGGAGGGCTTGTTGAAATAGTTGACATACTTCTGTATATCCTTACCTTGACCATATTTCCCATAGACTTCGTTGATTTTATTATTCGTCCAACTGCCGATAGTGTTGGAGAAATCCATCGGCAGCAGCATACTGGAGTCGGCGGCGATGGTCGTGGCGCAGCCGGTGAAGACCTCGTGATCACTGTTGAAGAGAATGGAGTCGAGCTTCACCTTAATACGGGTATTCAGGGCAAAGGGGCTCCACACGATGTAGCCCTCGCCATAATAGCTCTTCCGCGCGAACGTCTTCTTGGTCTTCTTGTCTTTGATGGAGTCTGTTTTCACGTCCACCTTCTCAAAGACCACCTTGAAGCCGTTCATATTCAACTCCATTTTCTTGATGTCTTCGATATTCTTGGGGCGAAGTGTGTCTTTCTTGTTAATGCTCGAATAGGTTGCCGAGTAACACTCGCTTGAAGGGTCAATGGTAGCGGTCATCTCCTCCGTCTTTCCAATCTTGAAGACCGCGGCCCAGGAACGCCCTTTGTTAGGGATAATGTAGGGGTCGGCAGAGACCTGCTTGATACGCGTCTCCACAATGGCCACATACTGCTCACCCACCTTGAGGGAGTCCTTGAAGAGGGTGTCCGTAAGTTGGGTTACCTTCAGGTTTTTGTAGAAGAGCATCGTGTCTTTCACCATTGAGGGGAGAAATCCTTTTTTCAATTTTGCAATACGCAGATTGTAGGTGACCGAATCGCAGTCGAGCACATTGTCGGCCTCCGTCCACCTGAATTCGAAGGCGCTGTTGAGGAACACCTCTTCAACCTCGGTCTCCCCCGGCTTAAAATCGCCGGTACGTTTGCTCATATCCACCGGATAGGTGAGCTGCGCCAACTTCACGGTCTCAAGCAGCGAACTGTCATAGCCCCATTGGAACACCTCGTTGGAGTAGAAAAAGTCCGTGCCCTCCATAATGGAGATCTTGGAATACTTGTTCGTGGTGGTGTTTCCATTCTTGATGATGGTCTCAGTATAGTTGGTGGTTCTGCGGTATTTGTAATGGCTGGCTGCCTCGAGCACGAGGAAGTACTTGCTGCCGGGTTCAAGCACCGTGTCCCACTTTTCGGGCATATCAATATAGGCGATGTTGGTCACATCAAAACCATTGGTTTTCTCTATCCTGTAGCTCTTCAGCGGCGGGCGGGCGGCAGAAAGGGAAACGTCACCACCGATATACTCGTACAGGTTCACCCTGTACTCCACCTTCGTCAGGGAGTCGCCGCGCATCGGCAACCACGACACTTTGAACTTGTCCTTGTCGTTGAGCCGGTAATAGAGCCCATCGATGAGGGAGAGGGCATTTTTGGGTCGGTTGGTGTTCTCGGAGGGGAACTTGCCCACCAGAACGTCGGCGGCGTCATCATCCACCACCGGCATTATGAGATAGGAGTTACGCAGGGAGGCCAACACATCCGCCTTGTTGTCGCTCACCATTGAGTCAAGGGTACGGACGGTGGAATTTCCAGGGGGCAGTATTCTGGGCACTGGTCCTAAGCTAGGTTGTCCCCAGGTGAAGACAATAATCTGGCTCTTGCCTTCATTTCCAAGTTTGAAAAGGAGGTTCTGGCTCTTGGGCACGGCCTGCACTATCGCAGCATAGGTATGTCCCAATTGGAACCTATTGACATTCAAATCTTTCAGCGTGTCAATGATGCAGGTGGTGCGGGAGCCCGTATTGAGCGTATAGAGGGTACGACTATGTTCAATGGCTTCATAGGCGGTCTGTGTCGGATCCACCTCCACCAACTTGAAGTTATAGTTGACGTTGGAGTTGGTAATGCAGTTGGAAATCACGCCCGTCCAGCTGAAGACCACCTGGCGCGAAGGGGTGAGCACTGTGTAGCTACTGCCAGAGCGGCTGTCGGAGCTGCTGGAAGCATCGAAATTGGAGTTGGCGTCCGCCTGGTTGGCCGTCGGGTTGATGACATTGATGTTGCCGCCACTCTGCCCGATGATGGGGGAGGTGAACTCCGGCGCGGAGCCGGAGTAACAGATGGTGAAATAGCAGCACCCTTCGGGGCCGGCCTCCACTGGCGTGGGCACCGTGCCCGCGTGGTCCCAATAATAGGTCTTGATACAGATCTGGTAGTTGCCTTCCGGCAGCATCAAGGCGTCCTGCCAGCTGATGCCGCTCATCTGGATGTCACGCCCGTTGATGTGGGACATCAGCATCTTAAAGTCCTGCATCGTGATGACGCGCGTCTCGTTGGCACCCAAGGTCAGCGGTTGCGGCGGCGCCATATTGTTGGGCGACTGCAGGAAGAAGTTGCTGCCCGCAGCCGAGAAATCGCAACTCACCTTGAAACTTATATACACTTGACGCGACTCTGAACCCGTATTGGTCATTATGACGTTGAAATACTGGCTAGGGTCCTCCACATAGCTCATTCCCGACGATGGAAACAGCTGCACCTTCGGGGTGATGGTGGTCGTGACTTGTGCCTGTGCCACTGCTACAAGCATACAGGTAAGTAAGACGAAAAATCTGACAACCTTTTTCATTGTATTGGGATTTTACTGTTATTTATTCTTGTATTATTCACTCATCTCGTGCAACTTATTTGTCATTTTGTTCTCCTTTTTCCGATTTTTCACTTTTTTTTGATAAGCAACTTCTTGATAATCAAATAACCTTAAAAATCCCGACAGTCTATGCGGCCTGTCCGGATCGTGAAACAAAAAGCAAACTCTCGGATTAAAAAGTAAAATTTATTCTATACGCTATCCCTCAAAAGTTAAACAATAAGTAAACTGTCTGTGTACAACGCCTTATGCCCTACCAACTATTATTACACTCTGCAAAAATATAAAAAACTTTAGCTGCAAAATGGACCCTTATCCCCAGTAAAAAAAAACACTGTTGATTATCAATATCTTGGCAAGTAAAAATGAGTAATAATACTTATATTGGCTATTGGCTATTAGCTAAAGACTTAAGACTATAGACTTAAGACCAAAGACCAAAGACCTTAAAGTTTATAGCTAATAACTAATGGCAAACGGCTAATAGTTAACGGCTAAAGCAGCACTTCCGGTCTTTCGGCCCACTTGTAGATCTGGTCGCCGATGCGCACCTGCGACTTGACGGGGATGGAGCAGACCACCCCTTTGGCGGCGGTGGTGGCAGGCTGGTAGTCCACGCGAATCTCCTCCACGGTGTCTTCATACACGCCCGTGGTGGCACCGATGATGAGGATTTGGTCGCCCACCGACAGTTCCTCCTCCTCCACCGTGACCTCAGCCACGGAGAGTTTGCGGAAGAAGTTGGTGATTTTGCCGATGCGCTGACGGTAATGGGTGGCCTGCGAGCCATAGCGGTCGGCCCACTCGCCGGCGGTGTGCCCAAGGTAGTAGCCACCCCAGAAGTCGCGGTTATAGACCGTGCGCAGCCGTTCGGTCCACTGCTCGGCCTTCTCTTTGCTGTACGTGCCGTCTTCTATGGCGGTCACCGCCTCGTGATAGCACTGCGTCACCACCTTCACATACTCGGGCGCGCGGCCACGACCCTCAATCTTGAGGATGGAGACCCCCGTCTTCACAATCAGGTCAAGATAGCCGATGGTGCAGAGATCCTTGGGAGATAAGATATAGGGATTCTCGATTTTCAGTTCGAAGTCCTTGTCAACATCCTGCACCGTGAAAGCGCGGCGGCAGGGTTGATAACAGGCTCCGCGATTGGCAGGCGAGTTGTAGTTGTCAAGGCTCAGGTAGCACTGCCCCGACACGGCCATACAGAGCGCGCCGTGCACGAAGATCTCCACCTTGACGAGTTCGCCCTTGGGCCCGCGGATGGCCTGCTCGCGGATGGCCGTGCAGATGTCGCGGATGTGCGACAGCTTGCACTCGCGGCCCAGCACCACCACGTCGGCAAATTGCGCGTAGTAGCGCACTGCCTCCACGTTGGTGACGTTGCATTGCGTGGAGAGGTGTATCTCCACCCCAATTTTACGGGCATACTGGATGACTGCCATATCGGAGGCGATGATGGCCGTGACGCCACACGCCTTGGCTGTGTCGAGCAGCTGGTGCATCTTCTCTATCTCATCGTTGTAGATGATGGTGTTCACCGTCAGATAGCTGTTGACATTATGCTCGCGGCAGAGTTCCGTCACCTTCGGAAGGTCCTCCACAGTGAAGTTCACCGCGGCACGGGAGCGCATATTGAGCACGCCCACCCCGAAGTACACAGAACCGGCACCCGCCTGGATGGCGGCCATCAACGACTCGTACGAGCCGGCAGGGGACATTATTTCGATAGGGGAAGACAATTTAGAATGTAGAATTGAGAATTGAGAATTGAGAATTGAGATTGTAGAGACGCGGCGTGCCGCGTCTCGGATATGTCGATATTATTCCTGATTCTCGGTTTTTTGCGGGTTTTTGGATAGCATTTTCAGGAAGGCGACCTCCTTTTTGGTGAGGAAGCGCCATTGGCCGCGCGGCAGGTCCTTCTTGGTGAGGCCGGCGAAGACCACACGGTCGAGTTTGACTACCTCATAGCCCAGAAACTCGAACATACGGCGCACAATGCGGTTCTTGCCGGAGTGGATGGTGATGCCCACGTGCTGGCGCGAATCGTCCACATACTCCACCTCATCGGGAATGATGACGCCGTCGTTGAGCTCAAGGCCATTGCGAAGGGCAGCCATATCGATGTTGGCGAAGTTCTTGTCGAGTTCCACGTAATAGGTCTTCTCAATCTGGGAAGAGGGATGGGTGAGTTTCTTGGTCAGGTCGCCATCGTTGGTGAAGAGCAGCAAACCGGTGGTGTCGCGGTCGAGGCGGCCTACGGGATAGATGCGTTCTTCGCAGGCGTCGCGCACCAGCTGCATCACGTTGGCGCGGTCGCGCTCGTCATCGGTGGTGGTGATGTAGTCTTTGGGCTTGTTGAGCAGCACATAGACAGGTTTTTCGCGCTGCAGCACCTTGTCGCCGTAGCGCACCTCATCGGTGGGCATCACCTTATGGCCCATCTCGGTCACCACTTCGCCGTTGACGGTGATGGCACCGGAGGCGATGAGCACGTCAGCATCGCGGCGCGAGCAGATGCCGGCATTGGCGATGTATTTGTTGAGGCGGACGGGACCGTGCTGTTCTTCAAACTCCAAGGAGAGAATTCTTTGTTTTTGCGGACTGTAGCGGCCCTCTTTTCGGCGGCGGTTGACGATTTCGGTCAGAATCTCCGACTCGGCCGTCACGTCGCGGCGACGGGGTTTCTTGTCGTCCTCAAAACGGCGTTTGCCGCCCTTGAAGTCTTTCTTGCCCTTACGGTCGTCATACGACCTCTTCTTATCACCCTTGAAGGAGCGTTTGGGGCGGAATCCATCCTCTTCATCGTCATCAAAACGGCGTTTCGGACGACTGGATTTGTCGAAAGAACGCTTGGATTTGGAAAAATTACGGTTGTCGTCATCACGACGGGAGGGACGGCGGTCTCTCGGTTTTCTCTCCGAGTAAGAGTCGTCGTCAAAATTGTCTTTGTTGAATTTTCTTTCCATTGAAGGAGTTATTGCGATGTTTTATAAAACGGCTGCAAAAATACAAAATAATCAATCATATATCCCCCGAATCTTCCCCATCACACTCTCCACGTCAAATCCCACTTCGCGGTAGATGTTCGGGATATCGCCCTGGGCGATAAAGCGGTCGGGGATGGCGATATGGTGCAGTTGGTTTTGCAACCCATTGTCTTCCAGAAACTCGGCCACGGCGGAGAAGAGTCCGCCCTTTTCGGTGCCATCCTCCACGGTGAGCCACACGGGATATTGCGCAGCCAGGGAGCGCAGCAACTCCTCGTCAAGGGGCTTGAGGAAGCGCACATCCACGTGTCCGGGGCGGATGTTTTCAGCCTGCAGACTGTCGAGGGCTTTAGCCACGTTGTTGCCAAGGGGTCCGAGCGAGAGCACCAGCACGCGCTCGCCCTCACGCAGCACACGGCCCTTGCCGATGGGCAGGTCCTGGGGCTCGTTGCGCCAGTCCACCAGCACGCCCCTGCCGCGGGGATAGCGCACCACGAAGGGCAGGCCGCCCTGCTGGGCGTTGTGGTAGGCGGTCATCATCATATTGCGCAGCTCGTGCTCATTGAGCGGGGAAGCGATGATCAGGTTGGGCACGGCACGCAGGAAGGCCAGGTCGTAGGCCCCCTGGTGGGTGGCGCCGTCCTCCCCTACCAAACCGGCCCGGTCAATGCAGAAGATGACCGGCAGTTTCTGCAGGGCCACGTCGTGAATCACCTGGTCGTAGCCGCGCTGCAGGAACGAGGAGTAGATGTTGCAGAAAGGAATGTAACCCTCTGCGGCCAAACCTGCCGCAAAGGTCACAGCGTGCTGCTCGGCGATGCCCACGTCGAAGACACGCTCGGGGAGCACCTCGTCCATTATGGTCAGCGAACAGCCCGTGGCCATCGCCGGGGTGATGCCCACCACCTTCTCGTCCTCACGGGCTATCTCAAGGATGGTGTGGCCGAACACATCCTGATACTTCGGCGGCATCCCCTCCGTGTCAGGCTGGATAATCTGGCCCGTGTCGGGATTGAACTTGCCGGGCGCGTGGTAGGCCGTTTGGTGCTGTTCGGCCATCTCCAGACCCTTGCCCTTCACCGTGAGCACGTGGAAGAGCTTGAGCCCGGGCAACTTCTTCAGACCACGCAGGGTCTTCACCAACGAGACCACATCGTGCCCGTCGGCGGGACCGAAATAGCGGTAGCCCAGCCCCTGAAACAGGTTGCTGCCGCCCAAGAGGTAGCCCTTCATCCCGTTGCCTAACTTGCTGAAGAAATTGGTAATCTTGTTGGACTTGTTCGTCTTGAATGTGAAGAGGTTCCACATCCTGTTCTTGAACCGGTTATAAGCCGGGGAGGTGGTAATGGAGAGCAGATACTTGCTCATCGCCCCGGTACTCTGGTCGATAGATATTTTGTTGTCGTTGAGTATCAACAACATATTAACATCGCGATAGGAGGCTTGGTTCATTGCCTCGAAGGCCATACCGCCGCCGATGGCGCCGTCGCCGATGACCGCGATGTGATTGCGCTTGTCGTTGCCCTCCATCTTGGCGGCCATTGCCATACCGAGCACTGCGGAGATGGAGGTGGAGGAGTGCCCTGTGCCAAAGGCGTCGTACTCGCTCTCCTCGCGACGCGGGAAGCCGCTGATGCCACCGTAGCAACGGTTGGTGGCAAACTCGTCCTTGCGCCCCGTCAGTATCTTGTGCGCGTAGGCCTGGTGACCCACGTCCCACACCAAGCGGTCGTCGGGGGTGTTGAACACATAATGCAGAGCCACGGTAAGCTCCACCACACCCAAACTCGACCCGAGATGGCCCGGATGTTTGGCCGTCTGCTCAATGATGAACTGGCGCAACTCATCGCACAGCTGCGGCAACTTGTCGAGCGGCAACTTGCGCAAATCTTCGGGGGTTTTGATGGTGTCAAGGTATCGCATAGCTATACAGTCATTATTTTTTGATAAAAATCCACCATCTTTTGGGTGATGATGCCGCAATCGTGCTTCACAGAGATGAGGTCGCGGGCATTTTCGCCGATGATGGTGCAGATGTCAGGCGTGACGATACATTTGTCGATAACGGCAAGGAACTCCTCCGGCGTGTTGGCGATGAAAAGGTGCTTGCCGTTTTCCACAGCGAGGCCTTCCGCCCCCACGCTGGTGGTGATGACCACCTTGCCCAGCGCCATCGCCTCCACAATCTTGACGCGGATGCCGCTGCCAGAGAGCAAGGGCACCACCATCAGGTCGTGTTCCAGCATAAACTCGTTGGCCGAAGGCACCGCGCCCACCACGTTGACATTCGCATCGTGGCGCTGGCTGATGCTTTCGGGAATGCTGCGCCCTGCCAAGGTGAAGGTCAGGGTGGGATGTTTCTCGTGAATGGTCGGCCACACCTCGTCCAAAAACCACTCGATGCCCTCCACGTTGGGCGACCAGTTCATACTGCCGATATGGAACAGCGTGGGCTCGTCGGAGGGAATGTAGTCGTCCTCCACCTCATAGTCGTCCATATTGATGCCGAAAGGAATCACTGTGCCCGGCACCGCGGGGGCCAGGGTCTTGAAGTAGGTGAAATCCGGTTCCGAGATGGTCATATAGCCGTCCACCTGGTTGAGGATGGTCTCTTCCACGCGGCGAAGCTGCCGTGCGTTGGTGCTGTAGATGAACTTACGGAAAGGATTGCGCTCGTTGTCCGACAACCGCTCCCATATCTGGTGCTCGATGTTGTGCATCCGCATCACAATCTTCGCCTTGGAGTGCTTGCGCACCACAGGGATGTAGGGCGACATATAGATGGATTCGATATGGACAATATCGAAATGCTCGGATTCGAGCACTTGCGCCAGTTTGGCGGCCATTTCTTTGGAATAGAAACGGTTGATTTGATAGGATTGGCGGCGGAAGGTACATTTCAGCGCCTCTCTCACGTCGGGTGTCGTGTCGATAAATTGCGACTCAAAGCGGGTTTGGCGAAGGTATTCCACCGGGAAGGCCTCCATTTTGACGGGATGTTTGGGCGTTTCCACGGCGAGCACCTTCACATCCTGGCCGCCATTGAGCAGGCCTTGGGTGATATTGTGCATCGCGATGCAGCCGCCATCCACTTGCGGCAAGGGCGGTTTATGACACAGTTGGAGTATCTTCATTGCGTTTTCGGGCAAAAGGTTTGAATTTTTTGAATCTGTCAAGGAATTTGGAATAAGTATCCGGGGAGAGCACCGCCGAATCGGTGGTGGCGTGGTAGGTCAGGAAAACACAGATGGGCAACAGCAGGAACGAGGAGAAGAACATCCCGAACCAGACGGGCCAGACACTGCTTTTCGCAATCTTCTCGCCCGTGATGGAAAGGGCAAAGTAGAGCGTGAAGAACACCACCGTGATCACCAGAGGCACCCCGATGCCGCCCTTCCGGATGATGGAACCCAACGGGGCCCCGATGAAGAAGAACAACACACAGGCCAGTGCCAGGGAGAACTTGCGGAAAAACTCAATCTGGTAGCCCCACATATAACGGGTGCGGAACTCCTGATCCTGGTACGAGAAGCGCACCGAATAGACAAAGGAGCGGGAGGCGTTGTTGGCGTAGGTGAAAATCCGGTAAGCCTGGTCCTCCGGCATCTGCCTCAGGTCACACTTGACCGAGCGCTTCAAGGTGTCGAAATAGTGGCCGTCGTTTTTCACGAAAAGGTTGAAATAGTAGAGGTTGGCGAAAAAGACATCGGAGGCGGCGTGCGCCAGCTCCGTGATTTCCGATTTCATCGTATCGATACGTTCATTCAATTGCTGAATACTCATTGCCGTGGAGTGGCCTTCATAGAAACTTTCATCCACTTGGCTGATGGAGAAGTCGGACATATCGAAACGCTTGTACTGCCTGTCAAAGGTGGAGCGGGTGAGCGGATAGCGGCTCGGAGCACCACCCCTAGCGCTGGTATTCTCGTCCCAGGTAGAACCATCGTGCAGCGTGAACACCAGATACTTCTTGTCGGGAGTGACGCGCATCGTACCAGTCTTGGCATAGGTGACAGAGGTGTTGCCCATCCGTCGCGAGTGGTCGTAAATCATCACGTCCTTCACGGTCTCGCCATCGGGCATCTTCTTGCCCACCCGGATCGAATAGTTGTCGAATCCGCCATAGAAAACCCCCTCTTCGATGTTGAGGGCGGGCTTCTGCTCTTGGATGTCAAACAGCAGCATCCGCAACTTGACGGTGGCCTTGGGGATAATGTCGTTGGAAAACTCGAAGGCGATGATGGCAATCAGAACCGAGAGGAAAAAAAGAGGCTGCATCATCTTCCGTACGGAGATGCCAGCCGACTTGAGCGCCACAATCTCGTAGCGCTCGCCCATATTGCCAAACGTCATCAGCGACGCCAACAGCACCGCCAGTGGAAATGCCATTGAGGTCAGCGTGATGGAGGCATAAAACATCAGCTTTAGAAGCACAGAGATTTCAAGCCCTTTGCCTACCAGTTCGTCCACCCATTTCCATAAAAACTGCATCAGCAGCACAAACAGGGCTACGAAAAAGGTCAGGACAAAGGGCCCGAGGAAGTTTTTACAAAGGTACCTGTTGATGATTTTCACGGTGGGGTACCATTAGTAATCGCCGAGGGTGACGGGCAGTTGGGCGAGAGCCGCCGCGGCCTGTTCGTCATTGGGCGCGCTGCCGTGCCACTTGTGCGTTCCCATCATAAAGTCCACGCCCATACCCATTTCGGTCTTCATCAAAATGGCGACCGGTTTGCCGTTCTTGGCAATGGTCTTGGCGAGGGTGAGGGTTTGCGTGCACTTTTTGACATCGTTGCCGTCCATTTCAAGCACCATCCAGCCGAAGGCCTCGAATTTGGCGCGCAATTTGCCCAAACTGAGGACGGAGTCGGTGGGGCCGTCAATCTGTTTGCCATTGTAGTCCACGGTCAGGATGAGGTTATCCACCTTCTTGGCGCCGGCAAACATCAGGGCTTCCCAAATCTGGCCCTCTTGCAACTCACCGTCGCCGGTAAGCACATAGACAAGATGGGGGTCCTGGTTGGCCTTCTTGGCCAGGGCAGCGCCGATAGCCACGGAGACGCCCTGTCCGAGGGAACCGGAGGCCACGCGGATGCCGGGAAGGCCCTCCACGGGCGTGGGATGCCCTTGCAGGCGGGTGTGCAGCTTGCGGAAGGTGCCCAGCTCCTCCACGGGGAAATAGCCCCTGCGGGCCATCACACTGTACAAAACAGGGGAAATGTGCCCGTTCGACAGGAAGAACATATCCTCGCCAGTGCCCTCACGGGTGAACTTGGCCGGGTCAATGTCCATAATCTGGAAAAAGAGGGTGGTCAAAAAGTCGGCGCAGCCAAGCGAACCGCCGGGGTGTCCCGACTTGGCCCCGTGCACCATACGGATAATGTCGCGGCGCACCTGGGCGGCAATGTTTTGTAACTCTTTTGTATCCATAATATACAGGTTTTAAAATGATTACAGCTCTATAGCCGCCGCGATGGAACTGGCGATGGAACGGAACTCTTCGTCGGTGAGTTTCACACGCTCCGCCTTGAAGTTGAGATCGCCGACCCCATTGATGGGCACCAGATGAATGTGGTTGTGCGGCACATCAATGCCAATCACCGCCACGCCAACCCGGTTGCAGGGGATGGCCTTCTTGATGCCGATGGCCACCTTTTTGGCAAAGACCATCATCTGGCCCAGCAGCTCGTCGGGCAGGTCGAAGATATAGTCGTTCTGGAGCTTGGTGATCACCAGCACGTGCCCCTTGGCAATGGGGGAAATATCCAGAAACGCGAAGAAATTCTCGTCTTCGGCCACCTTATAGCAAGGTATCTCTCCTTTTACGATTTTGGTAAAAATAGTGTCTTCCATTGTTGTCAAGGTTTTAACGTGAAACATCAAGGATTTCAAACTCCAGGACACCGGCAGGGGCATTCACGGTCACCACATCGCCTTTCGACTTGCCGATAAGGGCTTTGGCAATAGGGCTGGACACGGAGATCTTGCCGGCGCGCACGTCCAGTTCAGACTCCTGCACGATAGTATAAGTCATCACGGCATTGTTCTTGGTGTTGCGAATCTTCACGATGGAATAGATGAGCACCTTGGAAACATCAATCTTCGACTCGTCGAGCACGCGGGCGTGGGCGATGAGGTTGCGCAGGTTGGCGATTTTCATCTCCAAAAGACCCTGGGCCTCCTTCGCGGCATCGTACTCGGCATTCTCAGACAAATCACCCTTGTCGCGGGCGTCGGCAATAGCCTGTGTCACTCTCGGACGCTCAACCGACTCCAATTGATGCAATTGCTCCTTCAGGTCATCCAGACCTTTCTGTGAATAATACTTAACGTCTTCCATTTTTGTGTTTTTAATACATAAAATAGAAGAGACTTGTTTCAAGTCTCTTCTACTATAACAATTAGGATTTATGTTCTATTACAAAGAAACCTTGATACCGATGAGGTGGTTACCTCTCCATTTGTTGGTGAAACGGTAAGCGTAATCGATATAGATGTTCTGGCCGACATTGGTCTTGGACAAGGGGATTGCCACCGTGGCACCCACAGACGGTCCAAGGAAGAAGGAATCGGAGTTGAACAGCACGGCGGCGAGTTCTTGTTCACCGTTTTCGTTGGTTTCCTTCTTGGAAGTGATGTTCTCAAGGGAGTAACCGGCACGGATCATAAAGTATCTCATAAAGCCGTATTCCATACCGACAGCGAAGATATCTCTGGAATAGGAGTTAGCGGTGAAAGAGGCGGCCAGCGTCAGTCTGTGCTGGGCTTCATCACGGGTCAGGCCTTCAGCGGCACGATCCTCCTTGGACATATTGGCATATTCGCCGCCGAACCACAAGAAGTCGTACGACACGCCGATAGCCAACAGGGAGGGCATCTCGAACTCGGCGGAACGGACATTGAGAGTCTGCTCCACACCCGTGTTGTTGATGCGGCCACGGAAGGACATACCATCACCCTTATAAGACATCGGGAGACCGATGTTCTTCAAGGTAACGCCAATCTTGAAGTTCTCGAACTTACCGGCAACGTATTGCACACCAGCGTCGATGGCAAAACCCGTCGCGTGAAGGTCGGCAATGCTCTCGTTGATAATCTTCAAAGAGACACCGCCCTTGATGAAGTGGTTGAACGACTTGGCGTAATGGATACCAATGGTGGTAAGAGAGGGCTTGAAGTTACCCAGACCGCCTTCAGGCTGCGCCACCGTGGTGACTTGCACCTGACCGAAGCCCATCGTGGAGAACGAAATACCAAGAGTACCGAAATCCTTGTTCTTGCCAAGATGCTGGGCAAAGCCCGCCGCATTGATATTGATACCACAATTGGAACCCACCAGATACTGGGTGCGGTTGAAAGCGAAGTCCGTTCTCTTCACAAAGGACAAACCAGCCACATTGGAATAAACGGATTCAAGGCCTCTGACTTCTGCAATACCGGCATTGGCCATACCATTGGTACGTGCCCACGGGTCAATCAGCAAATGAGAGGCACCAGCCTGACCAGAACGATCGCGGTTACCTGCCAGTACGCTATTAGACGTACTGACAGATATAAGAGCGACTAAAACGCAAATTATTAATGATTTATATGTGTTTTTCATATTCTTCGTTTTTTAGAGTATTAATAATTTTAGAAGCCATTCAAGTCAGTAGGACGCATTGCGCAGAAGAACTTGAGGGTTCTTTCACCGATGCCGTCTGCCTTAACGTGGATGATGTACACTCCACCGGAAATGGGGATGTTGGCGTGGTTCTTCAAATCCCACTGGACATAAGAAGTAGCCGCATCACCCTTCGTGAGAGTTCTGATAAGAGTACCATTGACGGTATAAATGGATATTGTACAATTAGCGGGAAGGTTGACGATACGTACGTAATTCTCAAGAGCGGTCTGCTCATACTGGGAGAATCCGTAGTACGGGTTAGGAACGATGTTGATCTCGTCCAACACGGTTTGCATCTCTTCTTGAGACTCCACATTCTTGGGCACCAAGTTCTTGGTGGTGAACTGATACAAAGGATAACCTGCATTGGCACCAGCGTTAGGAGCGTAGGAAGGATCGTCATACCAACGGGAAGAGTATCTCAGATACGGACGGCTCACACGAATCTTGATGGTGGCGGTGCTGGCAAGCCAGTCTTCTTCACGGGTCACCACCGGCATCGGGATGCTGGTCCACATCACATTATTGAACAACTGCATCTTGTTACGCATTCTGTTGTTGTCGCTAATAGTGTTGTTGCTGGTGAAGGAGTTGAACTTGGCACGCAACCAAGCACCCTCATCGTATGGACCGCACTCGTAGAACGCATAGTCAGTGCCAGGAATAGAACCACCTTGGTTCTGCCACGTCGTACCGCCGTCATTGAAGTTACGTTTACGGTTAGAAGAGTGGTAAGGCATACTACAGGTGTTACCGGAACTGCCAACCACATAGACATAGTGACGACCACCATTGAGCGGCTCACCGAATGTGACACCGTATGCATCGCGATAACTGTTATAGACGCTCTCGCTCATTGCAATAGGCTTGCCCGTCTCTTCATCGAGGATATATTCACCCGTCTCAAGGTTCCTGTAGAAAGCATACACATTCGTCGGGTTGAAAATCATATCGTTACCATTGTTGAAGGTGTCCAGGGAGTTTTCTGCAAACATAATGTTCAGACGCTCGCCCGTCTCCACGTTGATGGCATAGCCAGGGAACCAGCCATAGCCAGTCTCTTGACCAGCCACAGGGTTGGCCTCAGGATTACCGTCCTTGTCAACAGAGGGACATTTCTTGGGCTCAAGGTGAACATTACGATAGGTAGCACCGTGGAACTCTTGGTTCACAAGATAGTTCTGGGATTCAGGGGCGGAACCACCTTCCAACACGATGGCGCGGGTCCACTTGCTCCTGTCAGGAGTGAGCACCACATCCACAGAGTAGAGATTGGTCATAGTCTGGTTGTAACCGGCACGTCTCGGCACTGCAGTGAAATTCCAGAAGTCAAATGCGGAAGGTTGCGGGAAACGACCAGCCTCAAAATAGACATCATCCGGGAAATCATACTTAGCCTGAGGACCGCCATCGTACGGAGATGACAACACATAAGGAGACCAGGTACCGTTGAGGACACTCTCAAACTGCTGGTTGGGATCCTTGAACACACGCTCAGGATCGCTGTCGTTCAAGACACCGGCACCGACAATCATACACATATCCTCGGTACGCCACTTGGCGTATTCATCCTCAGCACCATCCTGACCACCGGAACTTCCGTGATAAGCCCAGTCGTACCACTTACCTGTGGAGTATTGGCCAGAGTGAATCCAGTTGGCAGGATAGTCACCTTCCATATCATACACACCACCGAGCCAGTTGCCAGGACCACCGTCATATTCGATGGAGGAACCGATGTAGTCAACCTGACCATACATGTGGAGGTTGGAATAACTGTAACCATTAGCTGAAGCAGCCACATAGTCATCCATATTCTTCTGGTGAATAGCAAACTGGGCATTCTTCAAGGCGACAGAGATACCAAGTTCAGGGAAGAGCTGCTCATTGGTCATACTGATAGGCAGTGCGGCAGGATATTCACGAGCAAGACCTTGTTCTTCAAGTTCTTCATCAGACACTTCATCGGAGATAATAAGATTCCAGAACGTGCTGTCGTTCACATCTTCGCTCACTGTGTTCGGCAGGAACTTGATGTAATAATCGTAAGGTTTCACCTGCAACGGGTCAACGACCTTGATGGCCAACGGACCATAGTTATTCTTGTATTGGACATTGTTGTAAACATTGTTGGCGAGAATCAAATCGCGGGACTCATCCGTCATATCCAGGAAGAGACCACCGTTGCCCTGACCCTCCAGACGGGTGATCATCGGCTGGTCGCCATACTTGGCATTCTGGATTTCATTAACCGGTTTGTGAGGAGTACCCGTATAAACCTTAATGTTACGACGACCGGCCAGATACGGGGTCTTTTGACCGTCAAGGTAGTCAGCCTCCATCTTGAACTCCTTATAGCAGTTGTAACCATATGCCAACACGAGGAAGTAGTACTCCTTGTGGTTGACCAGTTTCTTGTTGGTACCGGTGGCAAACTTGTCTTCCGTCACACGGAAAGAGTGGAAAATACCGGTGTTGCTACCATTCACCATCTCAGTGGCCACGGAAGAGGAAAGAGCCTCGTTATAAATCCAGTTGACCAGTTGACCAGCTTCGTTCTCCACGTCGCACTGACCAATGAGGATAGCCTTGTTGGCGTCATTCAAGTCGGTGACACTGACGGAAGGACTAGACAATTGGTAAATCTGGTAACCTTCAAAGTGGTACTGACGATCGTAAGTGGAAAGCGTATCGACTACCGTGACCGGGGAAATGGTCTGCGTCACCGTCACAATAGTGTCAGGCGTGCCATCTGCGTGATAAGTATAATTAATAATGGTATCATAAGTGGCAACATAAGAGGTGGTAGAGAGGGTCTTCGTAATCTGAGGATCCAGCTCAGTATAAGACTCGTGGTAGTTGTTGCTATTTCTGTCTTCGTTGGAGATGTAAAGAACCAACTCGTTCTCAAGTTCGCGGATGGTGATATCCGGAGCGTCAGGACCATCAAGGGTCTTGAAGCAGTTTTCAAACAAAGACTGGCACTTGTCATCGGCCAGCTTCAGCAATTCGACGGAAGCAGCAGCACCGCCTTGGGTAGCTCTTGCCCAAGGAATACCCACCGTGATGTAGTTGACAGCACCGGGTCTGAGGGTGAACGGACCAGCAGACTGCATAAAACGACGGTCTTGAGGAGCGTTACCAACATTCATTTCCGTCCAACCATCTGCACCATACTGGGAGGGAACAGGGTCAATACCCTGGGTACCCCAGTTACAAACGTCGGAAAGGGCCGGGAACATAAAGTCGCAGTCTGGGCCATTACCACCATTAGAGGTGTGGGCGTTACCACCATATTTCATTTTGGTGTTATCCTTCCAAATACCTTGCAACATATTGTAGTATTGCCAGTCCTCGCTCGGGTCACCCGTCACGGAGTTATCGTTGTTGTGATAGACGAATCTTCTCATACCGAAACGCTCGTTATCCGTGATGCCATCACCAAAGTTCACACCATTGATAGCCATCTGGTCGGCAGCAAACTCGCTGTTGAGGAAACGGTCGCAGTATCCAGGGAAGGAAGCACTGTCGGCGTGGAATTTAGGGTTATCGCGGTTATCGGCATCCATATACGGACCTTGGAAGAAGTCAACACCGACGGCAGGCGGTTGGTCACCGTAAGCCTCGATTTGACCTGTACCATCAACATTGGAACCGTTGTAGCAGTAACCCAAACCACGGCCCACATCACAACCCACATAGTCATCCTTCGCATAACCGAGGTCAGGGTCAACCCACTGGGAGAAGAAGGTGTTGGTAAGTGTGTAGGTGGAACGGTTAATAATCTCGTAGGAGTAGAATGTCATATTGTTGAGCTCGTCATTGGTGGAGAATCCGAAGGCCTGGCCACGAATTTCAAGACCGATGGCGCTACCGCCAGACTCTGTGTGAGGACCTGCATTATCGTTGAAAATCCAGAAGCAGGTCTCGTCGCCCTTCAGCACGTGGTCGGCATAAATCATACCGTTGGAGTTTTGCCATTCGGGACCATAATAGAGAACATCCTCAGGAGTTCTCGGAAGAGTATGCGTATAGGCAGCCCAAAGGTTGTCTTCTGTCCAAGGACAGAGGTCGTTGTTGATATCATAGTAGGGATAGTCACCGGAACCGGGATCATAGACACCGTTACCGTTAACATCCTTGAAAGGTGCCAGGTAGTAGGAGTAACCCTCATCGCCGTGGGCGGGCCAGTTGGCGATGCTGGCAGGCATCACATAACCAGAAGTGGAGTGACCGGAGATGTGCTTGTCCACCTCAGCACGGGTGATCTTGAAGAACTTGTCAAACTTGATACACATCGTCTGGGTTGTACCAGCACCTTGGATTTTCAAAGGACCAGTCCAGTAGTCGTCACCGACTTGTCTGAAACGGACGGCAGCCAACTTAAGCTGGCCAGCGGCATCCTGACCACCGATCCACAGACCGGCGCTGAACATAGAGGTCTTGCCAGAGCCCTTCGGCACCTCGTATTCGGCAACTTCCTTGAACCACATCGTACCACCCGTCTCGAGATATGCACGCACATTGTTCACGGAAAGTTCGTTAGAGCTGCTTGCAGGAAGACACGTGGCAGACTCGTCTTTTGCAGAAGACTTACGAACGACATCCTTCACTTTCTCGGCGTGTACTGTTCCCACGAACAAACACGCCATCAGGAGTGTCAAGCAGAAAATTTTGTTATTGTTTCTCATATTTCTATCTTTTATATTTCAAACCATTAAAAACCGAATTGGATACCTAAGCTGGCGCGAATCGGACGGCTGTAGTTGTACGGGTTCTGAACTCTCATCAGATAGTAGTTTCTGTAGCTCGGCTCCCACACTTGAGCCTGGATAGCCTGTTGATATTCAACGGCGGAGAGGTAACCATCGTCGTCAGGATTGCCCGTGTAGTCATACACAGAAATCACGTTCTTGAAGTTGAAGAGGTTCTGGATGTCAACATAAACGGTCAGATAACCCGGCTTTGCGGATTTGGCCTTGCCGTTCTTGTCCTTGGCATTCTTGTTCAAGTTGAACACGAAGGTCTTGTCGATACGAAGGTCGCACTGGAACTGCCAAGGTTTGTTGGAACCGTTGATAGAACCGGACAGCTGGGAAGCGGTACCCGCCACGATAGTGGAGAACGGGGTGCTGGAACGGGTGTAAGGAGTACCGGAACCTGCAGAGAACAAGAGGGAAATACCCGTGTTGGCCAACCATTTGATTTCCTTGGTGGTCGGCTTGCCGTCTTCACCAATAATCTGTTTGCTCGTCACCGGTCCGTCATATTCGGCACCACCGTCGAAACGATAGTCCAAATTGACACCGATACGATGTCTCTGGTCGAAGGAGAGGTTGGTCAGCGTTCTCAAGTTGGGCTGGCCAGCGGCCAAGATGCTCAATTGGGAAGTGTTACCGGAACCCGTACCCTTTGCATACTGCAACGTGTAGTTGGCAGAGAGGGTGAGGCGCTTGGTTCTGTTCATTCTATAGGAGAAAGTCACACCCTGCACCGTACCGAAGTCGATGTTCTGGTAAGAATAATAGGTGTTCGGATATGCGCCGGAGAAGCGGTAAGCCTGAATTTGGTTACGTTTCTCAGAATAGTAGGCGCTGATACTGATAGCGGACTTGGCACCAATCTTCTGACGGAAACCGATTTCATAGTCGATAGACTGCTGCGGTTTCATATTCGGGTTGTTGATAATGTCGTTGGCCGAATTGCGCTTGGAAATGAAGAGGTAATCCACCGGAGAAATCTGAAGGTTGGTAGGACGGGAGGTGATGATGTTGTAGTGAGCGTAGAACAGGGAGTTGTCGTTCACCGGGAAGGAGAAGGAGATACGAGGCATCACAGACCATTGGGCCTTGTAGTCAGTGAAAGCACCAGCTTCCACCTTGGTGATACCGCTGATCAGCTCATTGTTCTCGTTGTACAACGGGTTTTTCAGAATCGGGCCGTTCACATTGAGGGTAAGGTCCTTCTCAGGGTCGGTAACTTCCGCACCGGAAGCATCGTACCAGACGTCGCCGCTACGGTAACCGACGATGGAACTGCTGTTGAACTCACCACTCCGGATGTCAGCTTCGCTGAGGTAGGTGTCGGTACCGGAATAGTACACCACCCAGTCGTCTTGGGCATTGCCGACGAATTGGATGCGGTCGTTGATGTTGCGGAGATCCTTGACCGTGTAAGCCTCACGGAACAGATACGGGTCTTTCAACACCTGCTGGTTAGCGTCGAAACGGTCAACACGCAAACCGATGTTGAAGAGCAAGTTGTTGATGGCGAACTTGTCTTGGATATAGAAAGCCATATAGATGGGCTCGTAGGCACCAATGTTGTAGGTCTTCTGTCCATTGCCACTCACAGCATTGAAGAAGTCCTCAATCGTGGTCTTTTTGTGAGTCTTAGCGCCGGTATAGTCATAACCATAGTAGCTGACCAGAGGATTGGAACCGGAAGAAGTACCTAACAGGAGGTCTTCCGGAGTAAACATGCTGACATCATAAATGCTCGGATTATAGCTGTCAATGTCAACCCAGTCGTCACCGTTAGGATCGAGACCCAACTTGGTACGGAGGTTGCGGTCGAAGGTAGTCTGGTCAGGAAGGCTGATCAAGCGGTTGTAGTCCACCGTGAAGGTCTCGCCATTGTCGGTGAGTATGGGGTTGTCCTTATCCAACTCGGAGATATGGGAGTTGGCCTGGTTACGCATCAAAGTCCAAAGAGTAATGGGCGCGATTCCGTATCCACGGTAGGTCAGTTTCTCGAAATCATAACCGAACTTAAGCTCGTGTTTGCCCAAGTTCATAGAGATGCTGGCCTTGACACCGATCTGCTCGGTTTGGCTTTTGCTGTAGCTGCCATAGACAGAACCCGGGGAGCTGTACAGAGAGTAAACGGACTCGGGAGCGTCACCATTACGAAGACCGCCCAGTCTCTGGTACATAATCAGATCATAGGGCGCAGCATAACCGTAGTATTCATAGAGATCCTCAATCGGGAACTTATCCAACAGGTTAAGATTGTACTGGGCGAGAATCGGGTTAGAGTTGAAATTCGGGTTGATGTTGAACGTGACGACAGAGTCGTACCAACCTTGGAAAACGTTGACTTGGTCGAAACGCCAAGGAATGGAGTCAATCATAATCTCGTAATCTCTTTCGATAGAATAGCTTCTTGCCTTCTGGGTATTGAACTGACCCACATAGCCATATTCAAACAGGCGGTCCTTGTGCTGGGGAGCGTAAGAGGAACCGTCCACGCGGGTATAGTTGACGTTGATGTCATACATCACGTTCTTGAGGACGTTCTTGCCGGTGGTATCAGTCCAGACGGGATGGTGCAAACGGGCGTTCAAACGCATCGTTCCCTGAGTGGCAATGGGGTTGTTCTCCACATTGAACAAGGCGCCAGTTGTGCTCCAGGATCTTTGTTTGATATATTCGTAAGAACCGCCGATGGAGAGTCTCACATTGTGCTTCTTACCCATTTGGAAGTCGAACTTCAACTGTCCGAGGTAATCCCAACTGCCGGCGTTCTTTCTCACACGACGTTTGTGGAAAGACTCGCTGGTCAGGTAACTGCTCTCTTGAGAGTGAGCGAGATATTGCTCGTCGTCATAACGCAGCGGGTTTGCGATAAGGGCGTCAATGACATCCTGGTTGGCTTCCCAAGTGCCGCCACGGGCGGGAGCAGCGTCGTGGTCGTAAGAGACCTCACCGCTGAAGAGGAAACCGACACGGGTAGGATCGTTGGGGTTCTTGCCCTTCACCACCGGACCCGACAGGGAGACGGCGGCGAGGAAGTTGTTATAACCATCAATAGAACCTCTTAACTCAACAGAGCCGTGGAAGTCCTTCGGGGCCGATTTGGTGGTAATGACCGTAAAGGAGGTACCGTCACCATATTCGGCGGGGATACCGCCCTGGATGAGCTGGGCCTCCTCGATGGATGCCATAGAGACACCGCCGCTACCACGAACACGCACACCATCGACGATGGTTTGCTGACCGTCGGTACGGTTACCACGGACGGAACCCATACCACCGTTACCGTCGCTCTGCACACCTTCCAAGTTGGCCAAGGCGGAAGAGACCGAACGACCCGGCGTGGTCTTCAGGTTTTCACTACTAATACGAGTGGTGGAGCTGGTGTTATCGGGGTCGAACACAGGCGGCTCCCAAGTAATCACAACCTCACCAATCTCGTTGGAACAGTCAATCTCGAAATTCACGAAAACAGTCTTACCTGCGGCAACCTGCACATTCGTGAGTTTCGTTGACTTTTGGCACGTCATCTGCGCCTCGGCTACCATATCGTAGGTGCCGGGTTCGACGCCGAACAGTTGATACTCACCCTTGTCATTCGCCATAGTCATATTCACAGTCTTGCCCTCCTTCTGGAGAAGCACTCTACTATAACCTTGTGGCTCACCAAGTTGGTTGACCACCGTACCCTGGAGAGTAGAGTTCTGCTGTGAAAAAGCTACGCTTGTGAAAAGAATGATCACTCCGAGTGTTAAGAGTAATTTTTTAATCATAGCCAGTAATTTATATTAAACATTAGAATTATGCAAAATTTTAAGGGTGCTAAAATATAAAAAATATCAATTGTTTGTCTTTCCTATCTCCGCATAATTTTCCACATTCCTCTTTTAAAGACTTAATTGATTATGATTCAATTAATTAAATTTTCTTTTCAAGATTTCTGAATAGATTATACCTTTATACAGTTCTTCTTCGTCAAAATGAAGTTCAGGTTTCATTTTGTTCTCATTATCAGTTGTTTGCAAATTTATTTGTGGGGAAGAATCCTTTATTTCGGTAAAAGGCACCGCCTCCTCCGTATCACGCTCATACGTAAAATAATCCGGCTCATTTGGAGAATTCGCCTCTGTTTCCCGCATATTCTGCACATTCATCCTAGGGGGCTCCCAAGTCTCCTCTTCCGTTTCAAACTCCTCCTCAAATGGGGGTGGCGTCGGTATCGCTTTCCCCGTCACGTCACCCTTCTTCAATAATCCTTCTATCAACTTCGGACCCAACCACAACGCCAACAACAACAGTAGTGTTAACAACGATTCCATAAGAATATATTTTATTTATTGTATATATAATATTGTAGTATAATTCTTTATTATCTGTTCTTTACGCATCATCTTCACTAGTAGGCACCCTTTCCACCCCCTCTCCCTTGGCCTTGGCAATGCTCACATTCAAGTCATAACCCAACAAAAACGCCAAGGAACTCCAGTTTAGCCACAGCAAAATGGCAAAAATGGCTCCTAATGAACCATAAATGAGGTTATAATTGGAAAAATGGGAGAAATAGAAATTCAAAGCCCAGAGTATCACCACCAGCAGGAAAGTGCATACGGAGGAGCCCGCCGAGAAGAAGCGGAAGTTCTGCTTGTTGACCGGCGCCGTGTAATAGAGCATACTCACCACAAAGTAGAGGGCGGCGAAAATCAATATCCACTTGACACCGTGCACCAGGAAGAAATAGACCCGCACCGGCGCCCCGATAGTGTCGTGTACTTTGTTCATCACCACGGAGGCAATGATCATCAGGGCCACCACCACCAACACGGTCACGAAAACCATAAACATAATCTGCAAGCTGAGCAGCAACTGCTTGATTATGTTGCGTTTCTGGTCGTTGAAGTAGGAGGTGTCGAGAGCCGCCAACAAGCCGTTGCAACAAATGACGCCAAAATAGAGCCCGAAGAAGAGCATCAGCAACGAGAGTGTGCCGTTCTGCACGGTCACCACCCCGGTGATGACATCCTCCACGGCGGGCCAGGCATAGACGGGAATCACCGACTGCAACAGCGATATCAGCGTTTGCTGCACCCCCTCGCCCAAGAAGGCGATGACCGAGAAGAGCGCGATGATGATCGGCACCAACGCAATGAAGATGCGGTAGGTCAGGGCCGCCGCCCGCTGGAAAATGACCCCCTTCCCCAACGACTGGAAGAAGTAGTCCATCACATCATACAACGGCAGATGCTGGAAACCGGGCAGCGTCCAGGTCTTCGATTTCCTGACAACCTTACCGATCACGGGAACCCTTTCCAGGTCCTCGCTCCAGATTCTCAGGCGCTTGCGCAGTTTTTGTATGTCCAGCAACATCATACCGGCGGCGGTTTTTCAAACTTATTTGGAAAATTTAAGGCTCAAATCAAGACTGCTGATATGGTGGGTGAACGCCCCCACGGAAATGAAGTCCACGCCGGTGAGGGCATAGTCGCGGAGCGTCTCCTTGACAATGCCTCCGGAGGCCTCGGTCTCGTAGCGGTGATCAACGAGCTTCACGCCCTCCACGATTTGCGCGGGGGTGAAGTTGTCGAACATAATGCGGTGCACGCCACCGTGGGCGAGCACGCGGCGCACATCGTCGAGCGAACGGGTCTCAATCTCGATCTTGAGGTCCAGGCCTTTGCTTTTCTGGTAGGCATTGGCCGCATCAATAGCTTTTTCAATGCCGCCGGCAAAGTCTATATGATTGTCTTTCAACATCATCATATCATACAGTCCGAAGCGGTGGTTGGTAGCACCCCCCACCTTCACGGCATATTTCTCGAAGATGCGCATATTAGGCGTCGTCTTGCGGGTGTCGAGCAGCGTGACGCCGGTGTCCTTCACCAGCTCCACATACTCGTGCGTCATCGTGGCGATGCCGCTCATCCGCTGCATAAAGTTGAGCACATTGCGCTCAGCGGTGAGCATACTGGCGGCAGGACCGTGCAGTTTGAACACGATGTCGCCCTTATGGATGGCGTCGCCGTCCTGCATAAAGCACTCCATCTGGATGGACTCGTCCACCTGGCGGAGCACCTCGCGGGCCACGTCCACGCCACAGAGGATGCCATCCTCCTTGACAAGCAGTTTCATATCGCCCATCTCGCCAGCAGGGATGCAGGAGAGAGAGGAGTGGTCGCCGTTGCCGATATCCTCTTGCAACGACATCTGGATAAGTTTGCGGACTTGTTCGTCGATGATCATTTTTTCACAATTATTTCAGGGGTTTCGATAATGTTGCTCTCGTGCAGGGCACGGTCCACCAGCTGGCAACGCAGCTTGATGGTGTCGTAGGGGGAGTAATAGTTATTAATAAACGTTAAAATGGAGATTTCTCCTTCAATGGACTCGGGCACCTCATCGCTGAGATAGGGCAGGCGGGCGTGCAGGGGGGTGGGCAACTCCACCTCCACCCACTGGCCGTGCTGTTTTTCCAGAAAATCGATGAAGAAGTTGTAATAATAGGTGGAATCCGGGGAAAAGGCGCCGGTGGTATCGCGGCTGTTGAGCCCGATATCGCCGTCACCGTCCTGATAGGCGACAACCAGCTTGGCTTGGTTGTCGTGACCGCTGCCGTCGTCCACCTTTTCCAGGCGCACGAAGTCGATATGCGGCACCTCCGAATAGCGATTGGGGTGCACACATCCGACCGCGAGCACGGCACTAAGCCATATCATCCACCATCTCCTCATTTTTCAGATTTATTAAAAAAAGCAAAAAAACTTTACTCGACGCGCACGCCGTTGACAAACTCGATGGACTTCTGAATGAGCTCGTGCATATAGGTGTCGTTCTCCACGAAGGGCACGAAGGTGCGGTAGGCCTTGACAAACTCCTCTATGAAGGGTGACGACTTGAGCGGACGGCGGAACTCGAGGGCCTGGGCAGCGTTGAAGAGCTCGATGCCGAGGATTTTCTCCACGTTGTTGACCACCAGATAGCACTTGGTGGCGGCGTTGGCACCCATACTCACGTGGTCCTCCTGGCCTTGCGACGACTCGATGGAGTCGGTGGAGCAGGGCATTGTGAAGGCCTTGTTCTGGTTCACGATGGAGGCGGCGGCATACTGCGGGATCATAAAACCAGAGTTGAGGCCCGGGTTCTTGACGAGGAAGGAGGGCAGCTCGCGCTTGCCGGAGATGAGTTGGTAGATGCGGCGTTCGGAGATGTTGCCCAACTCGGCCATCGCAATGGAGAGGAAGTCGAGCACCAGGGCCAGCGGCTGGCCGTGGAAGTTGCCGGCGGAAACCACGATGTCCTCGTCGGGGAACACGGTCGGGTTGTCGGTCACGGAGTTGATTTCGGTCTCCACCACGTCGAGCACGTGCTGGATGGAGTCCTTGGTGGCGCCGTGCACCTGCGGGATGCAGCGGAAGGAGTAGGGATCCTGGACGTGCTCCTTGTGGCGCTGAATCAGTTCAGAGCCCTGGAGCAGTTCCTGGAAATGGGCGGCAGTGATGAGCTGGCCGGCGTGCGGGCGCACCAGATGCACGTTGAGATTGAAGGGCTCGATGCGGCCGTCGAAGGCATCCAGGGAAACCGCGCCGATGATGTCGGCCAACCAAGAAAGTTTCTGCGACTTGATGAGGAGCCAGACGGCGTAGGAGCTCATAAACTGGGTGCCGTTGAGCAGAGCAAGGCCCTCTTTGGACTGCAGCGTGATGGGTTCCCAGCCGAACTTCTCGTTGATGACGGAGGCGGGGTATTTCTTGCCTCTGTAATAGACCTCGCCCATATTGATGAGGGGCAGGGAGAGGTGGGCCAGCGGCGCCAGGTCGCCCGATGCACCGAGCGAACCCTGCTGATAGACCACGGGATAGACGCCCTTGTTGTAGAAATCGACCAGACGCTGCACGGTGGCCAGCTGCACACCGGAGTGACCGTACGACAGGGACTGGATCTTCATCAGGAGCATCAGCTGGACAATCTCCTGGGGCACCTCGGCGCCCACGCCGCAAGCGTGCGACACCACAAGGTTGCGCTGCAGGGTGGAGAGGTCCTCCTTGGAAATGGATCGGTTGCAGAGAGAGCCGAAGCCGGTGGTCACCCCGTAGATAGGCTCCTTCTCGGTGTCGGTTTTCTTGTCCAGATAGGCGCGGCACTTCTGCACGGCGTCGATGGCTTCTTGTGAGAGTTCGATTTTCTGACGGCGGGCCACAATCTTGGCCACCTTCTCAATGCTGAGAAACTTTGTGGAGATCTGATGCTTTTTCATATTGCAGTTTATTATTTGTGACAACATTAACAGAACACACCCTTCGGAAAAGGGCGTATTTTTAGCGGTGGCAAAGATAGTATAAAAATTCGGATTATGGTGCCCGTAAATAATATAGTTTTTTCCCGTTGCGGCATCCCGATATTTTTGTTACTTTTGCAGTTTCTTTTTAAAAAACGTAAAATCCTCACAATGTTTTTGAACGCACTCTGTACTATTACCTGGAAAGTGAACCCCGTGGCCTTTCATCTGGGCTCCGTGGAGGTGCGCTGGTACGGCATCCTGTTGGCCACCGGTTTCTTGCTGGCCTACTTGACTTTGCAGAAGATATTCGTCACCGAAAAGGCCTCCCAAAAGGAGCTGGACCGCATCTCGATATGGACAATTGTCTGGACCTTCATCGGCTTGCGGTTAGGGCATTTTCTCTTTTACGAGCCGCAGCAGTTCACCACGCTGAAGGGGATAATGGAGATTGTGCTTCCCATCCGCGACGGGCAATTTGTCGGCTATCAGGGGCTGGCGAGCCACGGCGGCGTGCTCGGCATCCTGGGGTTCATCATCTATTACACTTGGAAATACAAGGTCAACTTCTTCTGGATTTGGGACCGTTTGGGCATTGCCGTGCCCATTGCGGCGGCCTTTGTGCGCATCGGCAACCTGATGAACCACGAGATTGTGGGCAGCATCACCGATGTGCCCTGGGCGTTCAACTTCACCTACGGCGGCTTCGGCGTGGCAGGCACCTTGCGCCACCCGTCCCAGATCTACGAGTCGGTGGTCTATTTGCTGGTGTTCATCTGCCTGGCTATCTATTATTTCAAATTCGCCAAGGGCAAGGTGGCCGCGGGCCGCACCTCCGGCATCACCCTGTTCGTCATCTTCACCGCCCGCTTCATCATTGAGTTCTTCAAAGAAGTGCAGGTGCCCAGCGAGATGGAACACGCCCTCAACAACGGACAGATTCTCAGCATCCCCATCGCCCTGCTCGGTCTCGCACTGCTCATCTACTCCTTCGTGCGCACCAGCTACCCCGAATTCCCCTACAAAGAAGAATCCGACCCCGCCGTTAAACAAAAGGAGGAAAAAACTGTCTAACGCCATCTTGATTTGAATTTATTATTAACCCTAATTATTTAAAACAATGAAAAAGCTGTTTCCCTTATTCCTGATTCTCGCCCTCGCTTTCACCGGTTGCGAAGGCGGTGGTTCCCAATTTGCCGGCAAATACAACGGCACCTTCACCATCATCAAGAACAACACCACCAAACAAGGTTCGGTGCGCATCACCAACAACCCGGTTTCCACTAATGGTATTCTGCTCTATGCTGTGCTCCCGCTCGAATACACGATGACCAACACCTACGAGGCCTCCAGCGAGAATGTGGATTACATCACCCAAGTGCTCTCCTCTATGGTGGGTGAGAACAATTTCATCGACAGCGCCTCCGAAAAGGTGAAAAACATCAAAGTGAAGACCACCTTCAACGGCAATGAACTCTATATGTATGTGGCCTACGAGGTGCAATTCCTTAGTGGACTGATGAACACCGAAATCCGCATCATCGAATTCACGGGCAGTAAATAATCCTTCACAGGCGCACGACTCAACCTACGCAAACGCGTTTGTCGGCACCTGATTTCACATCGCCCCTCCCCAAAAAGAGGGGCTTTTTTCCTAATATCCATATTTGATGAAAAACCGTTTGTTCCTGCTATCCCTGTTGTTGTGCGGCCTCGTATTCGCGAAGGCCCAGGACAGTGCTGTGACCAACGGTTTCGTCACCTTCCACTACCCTTCCGGCGCCAAGTCGAGCGAAGGCACCCTGGTGAACGGCCAACCCGACGGCTGGTGGCGCGCCTACGACGAAGAGGGCAACCTCCTCTCCGAAGGCAACCGAAAAAACTTTTTGCTCGACAGCCTCTGGACCTTCTACCAGAAGGGCAAGCGGTATATGACGCTGAACTACAAGGCCGGCAAAAAGGAGGGCGAGCAGATCCAGTACAGCGACAAGGACTACACCGTCACCCTGTGGCGGGCCGACACCATCGTCGGGGCGGTGCGCACCCTTGACAACAGCGGCTGGCTGAAGCGCACTGTGCCGTATGTCAACGGCAAGCCCCACGGTATGGCCAAGGAATTTGACCAAAGCGGACTCGTCGTTGCCGTCACCCAATACTACCACGGCATCCGCAACCGCACCGAACGCATCAACCGCACCGACCAGTTCGGCCACAAGCAGGGCAGCTGGAAATACTTCTGGGACAACGGCAATCTCCGGATGGAGGGCTCCTACCTCAACGACAAGAAACACGGCTTTTTCAAATACTACAACGAAAACGGCGACTTCCTGTATGTGGAGAAATACACCCACGACCAACTGGAGGAGGACGCCAAGGAGACCAAGCAGCTCGACAAGCGCGTGGCCTACCATCCCAACGGACAGCCCTCCATCATCGCCACCTACCACAACAACACGCCCGACGGCATACGCCGCGAGTTCGACACCGCCGGCAAAATCATCAAGGGCTACCTCTTCGAGGAGGGATGGCTCCGCTATGAGGGCATCACCGATATGAACGGCCTGCGCCAAGGGCTCTGGAAAGAGTACTACCCCACCGGCGAGTTGCGCTCCCAAGGCAAGTACAAGAACTCCAAACCCATCGGCCAATGGAAGTTCTTCTTCCCCGACAAAACCGTGGAAATCGTCGGCGACTACAACCAAAAGGGGCAGAAACACGGCGAGTGGGTCTGGTTTTACCCCTCCGGCGACACGATGACCGTCTCCTATTACGAAGACGGCGACCTTGACGGTCCGTATGTGGAGTACGACGAAGAGGGACAGCCCGTGACGCGCGGCGAGTATGTGGCCGGCTACGAGGAGGGCGTCTGGTACTACCGCAACGGCACCTCCGTGGAAACCGGACGCTACGACGGCGGCAAACGCACCGGCCTCTGGACCACCACTTACTCCGACAACCAAGTGGCCGCCAAAATCAACTACGACCAGGATGTGCGCGACGGCAAATACACCGCCTTCTGGGAAAACGGAAACATCAAAACTACCGGCAAATACACCAACGGACTCCAGGACGGCACCTGGATCCAATACACTGAAGAAGGAGTCCAATTCCTCACCACCCTGTTCAAGGACGGCAAGGAAATCAAATGGAACAATTACACCATAAAATAAATAAAACAAGCGTAAATGATTCGAAAAGTCTGGCCTATATTCATATTCATCCTGTTCACCTGTTCACTGACGGCGCAAATCATCCCGCCCGACACCAATGCCGCCAAAGACAACCCCTCGCAGAACGACCTGGCGGTCTTCACCAACGCCGAGATCCAGAAGATGGACTCGATGCTCAACATCTGGTACGTGAAGAGCGGGCTCGACACCAAGCACTCTGTGCTCTCCAAACTCAAGGATGACACCACGGCCTACGACAACAACGACACGCTCATTTTCCGCCGGCTCTCCCAAATTGTGACGGCCGTGCCTCTGGCCTACAACGAGCGCGTGAAGCGCTTCATTGAACTCTACTCCGTGCAGCGGCAGCGCTCCTCGTCGGTGATTCTCGCGCTGGCCCAGTACTATTATCCCTGGATGAAGGCCATCTTCGACAAATACGGTGTGCCCGAGGAGTTGGTCTATATCACCATCATCGAGTCGGCGCTCAATCCGTTGGCGGTGTCGCGGGCCGGCGCCACGGGCATCTGGCAGTTTATGTACGGCACGGGCAAGCTCTACGGCCTGGAGGTCAACACTTTCATCGACGACCGGCGCGACCCCTACAAGGCCACCGATGCTGCCGCCCGCCACTTCCGCGACCTCTACAACATCTTCAAAGACTGGGGGTTGGCCATCTCGGCCTACAACTGCGGCGCAGGCAACGTGCGCAAGGCCATCCAGCGCTCCGGCGGCAAGACCGACTTCTGGGGCGTCTGCCCCTACCTGCCCAAAGAGACGCAGAACTACTTTCCCGCCTTCATCGGCGCCTACTATATGATGACCTATCATAACCTCTACGGCATCACCCCCTCCACCCTCCACATCCCCACCAACGTGGACACCGTGATGGTGGACAAGGAGATTCATCTCCAGCAGGTGTCGGAGGTGCTCGGCATTGATATGGACGAGCTCCACATCCTCAACCCGCAATACAAAAGGGACATCATACCTGCCTACAACGAGCCCTATCCGCTGCGACTGCAAGCACCTGATGTGCTGCGTTTTATAGCGATGAAGGACTCCATTGAGAAATACCGTTACGACGACTTCTTCAACCCCACCAAGAACCTCGCCACCGCCACTGCCGCCAACGGGGAGGTCATTGTGCAAACCACGCCCAACAAATACCACACCGTGCGCAAGGGGGAGACCTTGTCGAAGATCGCCTCCAAATACGGCATCACGGTCAGCAAGCTGAAGTCGTTGAACCATTTGCGCAGCAGCAGTTTGCGAGTCGGGCAGCGGCTATTAGTGCGGAAAGGCACCACCATCACCAAACCCGCCCCGGTGGTGGCCAAGGACACGTTGACCACGCCCAAGGATACGCTAGCCATTGCCCCGGCTGACTCCACGACTGTGAAGATTGATACAGTGCAGCCCGTACAGCCGCCCAAGCCGGCGCCGTCGGTCATCACCTACACGGTGAAGAAGGGCGACACCTTGTCGTCGATAGCCCGAAAATATGGCACCACCGCAGCAGCGCTGGCCAAATACAACCACCTGCGCAACGAAAACGCCATCCAAATCGGGCAAAAATTGAAAATTCCGCGGTAAAAATTATCTGTTCAACGCCTCCTCCACCTGGCGGTAGAGGTCGTCGAAATCACCGTTATTCTGGAACACATAGTCTGCCATCTCCATACAACGCCCGATATTCTGGTGATTGGGGTCGGTGGATGACATCTCCCGTTGTTCGTTCTCAATGAACGTCTCGAAGGAGACCTGGTCAGTCTCTGAATTGCGGTTCACGATGCGCTCGTAACGGATTTTCGGGTCTGCATCGACCGCAAAGAGGAGGAAGTGTTCGTTTTTGCGGAGGGACTCCACCTCACCGGGGGTGCGCACGCTCTCGATGACGGCGTTGGAACCGTCGGCCTCCGCCTGGCGGTAGAGTTCATCGGTGATGAACGAGGGCGAGTGTTTGGCGCGGAGGTCGTTGGCCACCTCCACGAAAGTGTCGCGGTTGATCTCCAGTCCACGCCGCTTGGCCTCCTCCGTGAGGTAGCCGCGCACCGAATAGTGCTTGAAACCGTAATGTTGGATGAGATAATCCACGATGGTACCCTTGCCGGCACCAAGGGTGCCTGTTATACCGATAATTTTCATAGAATTGTCTGTTTTTGAAATATTTGTGTCTGTATAATCTGTTGTCATTTTGCTTACATAAAAGGTAAAATTCCGGTTAATTTTATGGATTTGCGTTTTCAACACCAAAAAATAGACCAGAACAAAGAGCAGGGAGACGAGCACGCTGACCAGTTCATTGTGTGAAAGCAGGTAGCATCCGATAAAGGCGGCCAGCAGGACGATGAAGGGGATAGCATAGGCGATGAGCACGGCCTTGGCCCCGGCGTTGCCGCGCAACACAAGGTTGACCCGCTCGCCCACTTTGAAGGAGTTGTTGCCCTCCTTATAAGCAGTGACTATTTCCTGTCGATGGTCGGACGGGATGCAGATGCTTTTGGCGTGGCAGCCGGCGCACGCCGAGCTGACGATGATCTCCACGTCCACGGTGTTATCATTCACCGCCCGCACAATACCTTCTTTGCAAATGGTAGATTGCTCGCTCATATTCTGACGATTTTTAGGTTGCAAAAATAGTAAAAAAAAACGACGGTACAATGATAACCCTATCTCCAACTTTACCGCTATTATTTACAGCATAATGGAAATTTTATTCTATTCTATAATTATATATTTAACAATTAAAATATATTTCTTTTGAAATAATAAACGAACAGTGTTGATTATCAATGCGATTTAAATATTATATTTTTATCAATTTTTAAATTAAAATTTATTTATATTTGCATTATAAAAATAACCGTTAGAAAAAATGTTATGATTATCATCAATGAAGCATATTATTCACCCCTATTTCTTCCTCACGCATAGAATTTTCCATTTTGTGTTGTCCCTGCGGGACAAGGAGAAAACCCGCGGGGGCGATGTTCTACCGAGCTATCGCCCCTAACGGGGCTGCACGGAAGGGACACACCACACACACACACCGCAAACCCCACGTCCCGCAGGGACGGAAGCCCGGTAGAACGGCACGACCACCACCGCAAATCGTAAATCGTAAATCGCAAATCGCACCCCTATTCCTTCCCGAACAACTGCCGCATTACCTCTTCGACCTTGACCACCGGGATGACCTTGATTTTGTAATCGGAAAGGTTGACCCCTTTGAGGTTGTATTTGGAGACGAACATACGGGTGAAGCCCAGCTTGTCGGCCTCGGCGATGCGCTGCACGATGCGCGTCACGGGGCGCACCTCGCCGCTGAGGCCCATCTCGCCCGCGAAGCAGGTCTTGGCATCGATGGGAATGTCGATGGCCGACGAGAGGATGGCGGCCACGATGGCCAGGTTGATGGCGGGGTCCTCCACACGCACGCCCCCCGCGATGTTGAGGAACACATCCTTGGCACCGAGCTTGAACCGGCATCGCTTCTCCAACACCGCCAATAGCATATTCATACGCCGGATATCGTAACCCGTGGCCGAACGCTGCGGCACCCCATACACGGCGGAACTTACCAACGCCTGTGTTTCAATCATCATCGGGCGGTTGCCCTCCAGAATGGAGGCCACGGCATTGCCGCTGTAACTCTCTTCGTGCTGCGACAGCAGAATCTCCGAAGGATTCAAAATCTCGCGAAGACCCTCCTGCGTCATCTCGAAGATGCCCATCTCGGAGGTGGAACCGAAACGGTTCTTGATGCAGCGCACAATACGGTAGCCATAATGCTGGTCGCCCTCAAACTGGAGCACCGTATCCACAATGTGCTCCAAAATCTTGGGGCCGGCGAGCGTGCCCTCCTTGGTGATGTGGCCGATGAGAAACACCGGAATGCCTGTGGTCTTGGCCAGATGCTGGAACTCGGCGGCGCACTCCTTGAGCTGGGAGATGGAACCCGCGGCAGAGTCCAGCAGACTGCTCTGCATCGTCTGGATGGAGTCCACAATGAGGATGTCGGGGGCCAGCGCCTCCGTATGCTTGAATATTTCCTGGGTGCTGGTCTCGGTGAGCACGTAGCAGTCGGGGGCCTTCCGGTCGGAGAGGCGGGCTGCGCGCATCTTGAGCTGCGCCTCGCTCTCCTCGCCCGACACATACAAAATCTTGCGCCCCTGGATGTTGAGGGCCATTTGGAGCAGCAGTGTGGATTTGCCGATGCCGGGCTCGCCGCCCAGCAGCACGATGCTGCCGGCCACGATGCCGCCGCCCAGCACACGGTCGAACTCGCCAAAAGTGGAGGGCACGCGGGGCAGCTGCTGCAACGAGACCTCATCGATGGGCTTGGGGGTGTTCTTGACTGTCACGGCACGCGAGCGCCCCTTGGCGGGCGTCTCCTCGCGCACGATGACCTCCTCCTCAAAGGTGTTCCACTCGCCGCACGAGGGACAGCGGCCAATCCACTGCGCCGACTGTGCGCCGCAGTTTTTGCAGAAATATTGGGTTTTGTTCTTCGCCATTTTGTTCTTTTCTTAAAGGGTGCAAACCTACACATTTTTTCCAAATCCTCCCACACGCAAGCCATAAAAATCACTATTTTTGCCGCCGTGAAGAAACAAGAACGCATCTTTCTCTGTATCTTGGCCCTATGGTTCTGCGCCGACCTGCTGACGGCCCTGTTCGCCGAAATCCACGCCGACGAGGCCTACTATGCTCTCTACGGGGCTTTCCTCGACTGGGGCTACTACGACCATCCGCCGATGGTGGCTCTGCTCACCCACTGCAGCAGTCTCTTCTTCGGCGGCAACCTCGGCGTGCGCTTCTGCACCACCCTGCTGCACACCGGCACCCTCTGGCTGGTCTGGAAGACGCTGGATGAGGAGGCGCGAAGCGGTCCGCGCGCCGCTTTGGAGTTCGGCATCATCGCTGCCTCGCTGACAATGCTGGTCATCTATGGCTTCATCACCACCCCCGACGCCCCGCTGCTCTTCTTCACGGCGCTGTTCTTCTTCCTCTACAAGCATTACCTCACCCGGCCCGGATGGCCATTAGCCTTGGCCATTGGCGTCACCGTGGCCGCGATGCTATACAGCAAGTATATGGCCCTGCTGGTGGTGGCCTTCGTGATGCTCTCCAACCTGCGCCTGCTGCGCGACATCCGTGTCTGGTGCGCCGCCGCCCTCGCCCTGCTGCTCTTCACACCCCATCTGCTCTGGCAAGTGCAGCACGACTTCCCGAGTTTCAGCTACCACCTCATCGCGCGCAACAGTCAGTTCAAGTGGACATTTCCCTTGGAATACATCCCCAACCAGCTGCTGGTGTTCAATCCCGTGGCACTCGCCCTGGCCCTCTGGCTTTGCTGGAAACAGCGCAAAAGCACTGACCTGCTCGAAAGGGCCGGCATCTTCACCATCGCTGGTTTCCTGCTCTTCTTCTGGGTGATGACCCTCAAGGGGCACGCCGAGCCCCACTGGACGGTGGCGGCCTCCGTGCCGATGCTGCCCCTGCTCTTCCGCGCGTTGCGCAAAGAGGAGTGGCGCAAGTGGACCTATCGCCTGTTCCTGCCCATAGCGATATTGCTTCTCGTCGCCCGCATCATTCTTTGTCTCAACATCTTGCCCGAAAAGACCGGCTTCAGCGGCAAACAGCAGCAGATGGAGGCCATTCACCAGCTCGCCGGGCATACGCCCGTGGTCTTCGTGGGCTCGTTCCAGAGCCCCGCCCTCTACCGCTTCTTCACGGGAGAGGAGACCACCGCGCTCAGCACCCTTTATGGCCGCCGCACCCAATACGACATCCTGCAGCTTGACCAAGACCTGCAAGGGAAACCCTGTGTCATTATGGGCAAAATCTCCACCGGACTCGACACGGTAATCCACGGCACACCCATCCGTTACCGGCGCACCGACCATTTCCAGGGCACCAACCGCATTGTGGTGGAGCTCAACCAGTGTGATTTCCTAGACGGCGACTCCGTCAGGGTGCACTACACCCTCAACAATCCCTATCCCGTGAACTTCGACCTGGCAAGCACCGAATTTCCCGTTTCCATAAAGGTTGTTTACAAGACCAAAGAGGGTTATAAAAAATACGAATGCCCCATCACGGAAAGGCCCTCCCTCTACCCCAACGGCTGGCTCAAGGGCACCGCCTCGTTCCCGCTGCTGCACAACACCCCGATGGTGTTCACCCTGTACAACGGCGTTTGCGAAACCGTCAACAGCAAACCGCATATATTAGCACCGTGATGGACTGGACTCTGATATGGAAATTCGTGAAGTTCTGCGTGGTAGGCTTCTCCGGAATGGTGGTCGATTTCGGGGTGACCTGGTTGTGCAAGGAGAAGTTGCATTGGAACAAATACCTCTCCAACTCCCTCGGCTTCGTGCTGGCCGCCACCAACAACTACCTGTGGAACCGCATCTGGACCTTCCAAAGCACCAGCAACCATATTCCCCTGGAGTACGGCAAATTCTTCCTCATATCACTTATAGGATTAGGTATCAACAACTTGGTTATATACCTGCTGCACGATAAGTTGCACTGGAATTTCTATCTATCGAAACTCCTCGCCATCGGGGTGGTCACCCTTTGGAACTTCGTGATGAACTACCTGTTCACGTTTGGAGGGTGAAGAACGTCACCTTAACCTTACCCCCACCGACAGAAAAAGCTGTGAGAAGGGCAGTTCATACCCCATTGACACATACACACTCTGACGGTCCTTGAAACGATAATGGGCACCGGCTGCAATGCTGCCCTCCCAGCTGCGTTGCCATAGGTTGGCATAACGGACATTAGGCATTATCCCCTGCAGTTCAACGCCAATGGGACAAATTTCAACGGCCAAAAAAGGACTCCATTTGTAATTCTTAAGGATTGTGTATTTGAAATTCAATCCCAAATTGAATTTAAGGATATATAGTTCTGGATAAGGTTGGGGAAAGGTTGGATTGTTACTTTGGTAAGCTTCTTTATTGGGGTACATTTTAAGAAAGTTCATACCCAAAACTGCTGCTAAAGAAAGATGGGGGTTAAACTGCACCCCGTGCAGTTCGTGTAACCCCACACTCCAACAATGATGGAATTCACCATAGGTAAATTCTTCAGGCGTTGCATAAATTAACAATCCGTAGTTGTCCACAAAAATATTGTATCCGGCCTGGGCTTCCACGGCGTGCAGGTACTGGATTTTGTTTTTATGGGTTTTGGGCTCGGTTTGGGCGATTATGAATGAGGTTGAAGCAACCAGTATTGCAATTATCAAAAATATCTTTTTCATAGTTATTTGTTTTTATGAGTTAATAATGTCGTACCTTATAGGAGGTACAGTTTTTTCGGTTTTCCTGTTTTCGGAGGCAAATATAATAAATATATTGAGACTTTTATCCCCTCTCTCCAAAAATATGAACCCTCAGCGGTAAAAATATGAACCCCCTGTTTTATAATAAATAGTACGGGATTGATATTCAATAATATGCCTTTTCTGTTTTATTCCCTCTCACCCTGAATTTGAGAGAATAAACAGGTTTTTTGTGAGAGGTGAAAGACAAAACAAGGTTTTTTTTCAAAAAATCCTATTGATTCACCACTACCTTGAACGTGCGGGAGCGGCCGTTTTGGGTGGCCTTCAGCAGATATACACCACTTTGCCAGGCCGATGTGTTCATCACCATCTGGGCTTCGTGGCACTCCGCAGCACAGACCTTCTGCCCTGTGAGGGTGAAAACCTCCACCTGCACAGCCTCTTCACTGTCGTTGTGCAGCACTATCCGGCCCGATGTGGCGGGGTTGGGCGAAACTGTGACGGGCAAAAACTCGTAATCCTCCACAGCCGGAAAAAACATCACGTGGATCACCCAGTCTTTGGAGCGACCATCCACAGTGGTCAGCGTGTAGGTGACAGGTCCGTTCATAAAATTCTGTCCTTCAGAAGGATCAGGAGTGCAAGTAACCCACATCGGAAGTGTGATGGTGGGTACAATGTCTGACCAATCTGGAAAAACACAACCAAAAGCATAACAGAGCGTGTCACCACCGTTTGGCGAAAACCAAAACTCCGCTTCTGTGGTTAGCTCACCCGTATAAAACTCGTCGTACCAAATAGAGAAGGCTAAAATATCGGGATTTATCTCCAAAACCGGCAGATAGCTCACAAGCCCGTAGCTGTAACTGTCGGCATAATGGGTGATGACACTTTCGGCGTGGGTGCTGTCGTTGCTACCCCAGAAATTACCCACGGCCTCGATAGCGCTGGGACCGTTGTTGTAGAGGTCGTACTCCACCCCTCCGTTGCTGTTGTTGAAGAGGCAGTTGTTGCCGGGGTCGGCAGCAGTGCCCATATCAATACTGCAAATGTTGATGACGGTGAGGCCCCACAGGTTGCCCGTGATGAGATTGCGGCGCAACTTGGCCCGGCAGGTGTTGTCACCACTGCCGGTGATGCTGATACCGCTGCCGCCATTCATAGGGTTGGTTTCCAGATTATTGTCCTTGAAGGTATTGTCCTCTATGAGGGCCTCAATTCTAGGGCCCTGTTGGGTATAGCCGTACCGGTTGTTTATCACCGTGTTGCCCCGGATGACGACCTTGGTGTTCCCCATACCAAAAAAATCGGCGATGGCAATGCCGCCCGAGGTTGACACACATCCGTCAATGACATTGTCCTCAATGACGATAGTGTCGCCGCCAACGCCGGGACCCAGGTTGATTTGAGGTTGGTTGACACTATCCAAAACATTGTGGTAAAAGGTGTTGTGCCTGATTTTCGGAGCACCCGTCACATTGACAGCGGAGCTGATGGCCGCCTTCCTGTTATGGTGGAAATAGCAGTGCTCGATGACTGGATTGGCAGCGGAATACTGGATACAGTTATTGTTGAAATAGCGGAACTCGCACCGTTCAAAGGTGACCGCGCTCTGCATCACCAAAATATTGCTTCCATATTCGAAAAGGATGTCCGAAAAACGGCTGGCGGAGGCGTTGTCGAGGCGGATCTCGTAATAGCCATTGGAGGTGATGAGCAGGGTGTCGGGACGGGGAGCGCATAACACCTGGCCGTATATGGTTAAGGTAATCGGGTTGAAAAAAAGAAGCTCCTGGGTGCTGGCATCCAGCAGCAGCGTGTCGCCCGCCGAAATGGTAATGCTCTGCAGCAACATATAGTGCCCCGCAGAGGTGGCCATTACCGCAGAGGGATAGCCGGTGGTAAAATCCTGGAAGGTGAACGACTGTCCCGTGCCAGGAGTAACAATCTGGGCGTGCACAAGCGTGACGGAAAGTGTCAGCAAAAGGGTAATTATATGTTTCATAGCACTCTATTTTATAGAACGTGGCAAAGGTACGTAATTTTTGGTTATGGTGGGCGACTTGCGACTTACGATTTGCGATTTACGATTGTATCATAGACCGGAGACCGAAGACCATAGACCTTTTGTAAGTCGTAAATCGTAAATCGTACATCGGTGTCCCAAAGGGACAACATCCCAGTAACCCCGCACAAGCGACCGGAGGGAGCGCAGTGTGGGGCGTGGACGCGCGCCCGACAGCCCTCGCGGCGCGGGTGCCGCGTGCAACAAGACCAGAGTTTACCTCGCCGCGAAACGGTGGCACCGGACATCATCATCGCAACCCAGGCATCTACGTCCCTATCGGGACACGGACGTGACGGGATACTGTCAGTAGCATCTCTCCGAGATGCCGGGTGGCATACGGGCGCCCCATCACCACACTGCGTATGGTGTTAATTGCACTCCGTGCGTGCCGCCTCTCCGAGGCTGTATAAGTGGTCGTAAGTCGTAAATCGCAAATCGCACCTTTACCGCAAATGCCTGCAGATAAAATCGATGGCGATGCGCAGGCAGGCATCCAGCTTTTCGGGAATCAGACGGTATTTAGGGCCGAAATAGAAGGCGTGCGACTCGCCCTCAAAGGGGTGCAGTTCGTAGTGTTTCATTCCGAGGGAATCCATCCGCTGGGCTATGCTGTAGGAGCCGTAGAGTTTTGGGGAGACTATGGCATAAATACCGGAGGTGCCCGAGGTGTAGGGCACGGTCTTGTCGGCGGTGCCGTGGATCATACAGATGGGGGTAGTCTCGTCGGCATCAATAACCTCGAGGTCGGAGACGCCTCCCCACTGAGCCACGACCCCCGCCACGCGGCTGGTGTGTCCGCGGCTGATGTCAAGACCAGAGTCGTCGAGCATCCCGAGGTCGCCGCCGAGGTACGCCTCTTCGGGGCGTTCGTCGTTTTTCATAAACACAGTGTACAGGGAGGCAATGCTGCCAGCGGAGTTGCCCAGCAGGAAGATGGCGGTGGTGTCGATGCCATAATGGTTGCTTTGAGCTTTGAAGAAGCGGATAGCGGCGCTGACATCCTGGGTGGCCATATAGGCTCCGCGCATCATATTGGTGGGCGAGATGCTGCGAGTGGGCACCAGCCGGTAGTCGATGGAGGCCACCACAAAGCCGTGGTGGGCCAGCGTGTCGGCGATGGCCACCATATCGGCGTAGTCGCGTGACCCCGCCACAAAGGCGCCCCCGAACACGGTGATGACCATTGGGCGGCGGGCCATCGTGTCGTGATAGGGCTCGTACAGGTCGGCCCGCAACTCCTTCATCTCCCCGGCGATGTTCTCGGCCCGGTTGAAGAGGATGCCGTGTATCACCGAGACCTCGTCAAAGACCCGGGTGGCAAAACGTTGTGCCTGCGCGGAAGGCCCGCCGGCAAACAACAGGCACCCTAAAACCGCAAAATAAAATCTCCATCTGGACATAGTATATGTTTTTAGCGTTACCATCAAATTCTCTTCCCATCGTATCCAAAAACGATGACGCGGCAAAGGTACGTAATTTTTGGGTTATGGCGTGCGAGGTGCGATTTACGATTTGCGATTTGCGATTGTATCATAGACCGGAGACCGGAGACCGAAGACCTTTTTCGTAAGTCGTAAATCGCACGTCGTACATCGTACATTCCCACGTCCCGCCAGGGACGGAAGCCCGGTAGAACGATGCGGCATACCACGCACCGAAACGTCCCGCAGGGACGACACATTTTCTGTTGTCCCTGTAGGACATTGTTTTGCCCCTGAAGGGGCATCGGGGCCTCGCCGCATACGCGGTCCCTACTGCTGTCTATGGAATTATAGTGATAGTGGACAATCCCAATGTTAATCAGAATACCGTCGTCACCACGCCAGATTGTCCGGGTGAACTCATTGATCTCTTTCGCCTCGATTCCAAAAGTGGCGCCCAATCCAACTCCCAAGTAAAACAGCCCCCACACTATGCTTGCGAGTAATGTTGTAGAAATAATGGAGATTGAAAGCACCGACTTTATAGGATTGACAGTGATCAACAGGATTTGTTCTGTAATGAAAGAAATCTGGGTCATAAGCAGGTCCCATAAGAAAAGCTGGTCTCCAGACAGCTTCACCAACAGGTATTATTCCGACAGAAAAGCCAAATTCATGATGTTTGAAACTGTCATTGAAATTCGAATCTGTTTTCTGCCCTCTCGCCATTCCGCTGCACAGTAGCAACAAAACTAATAATGGGAAAGTCTTTTTTTCAAAACTTTTTTATTTTAGGGGAACAATGTTATCTTATAATAAAAAATTCTGTGTATGGCGGCATTTCACCAAACCAGTCGTCAGGGTCTGCTGTCCCTTTTTGCATAATAAACGCTCTTGGAAAGTTTCCCGGACGCAGTCTCAAATACCGTCTCATAATAAAAGTGCCGTCCATTGAAAAAACATCCATCTGACCTTGACACCTGAGACAATAGGGGTCATTATCAACAGGATACTGGCTTACTCTATATTTATAAAAACCAGGTGACAACGGCCATACCCGCACAAGGTCATATAATTCACTATAAAATGTTATAAAACCATTCTCAAATGGAAAATAATTCACCATCATTGACATATTGGAAATCGGGCAAATTGGATTGGGATACACATAAAAAGTGCTGTCTTGAAAATCGATGTATTTCCATATCAGATGATCAGGGTTGTAGTCATCTAAAAAAGCGTTTTCATACGGGAGAGGTATCGCCACAAGCCTGTGCTTCAGGCTATTCGCATCCCAAAAGAGTGTGTCCGCCTGATGAATGTTCCAATATTTGGATTCTCTCACACTGACAACAAAAAGACCGCTTCGCACAGAGTCAATGATATGAGTTGAACTACCTATACCTGGTATGTGCAATACATCGCCTATATTGACATTTTGTTGTGTCTTCATTGCCGGGATGTCCGGTGTAATACCAGCGGTGCCGCTGACCCTCACGGCATCGGAATGTCCCGAGGTGGCAAGGTTCACGATTTTGGCGTGCACGCTCTGCCCGTGCGATGTGGCCCGCAATATGTGGAGGCCGCGCCCCGACAGGGAAACCTCTACCGTATGTGTGCCCTGCTCCAACGCCACCGTGCTCAACGCCTTCAGCCTTCCCTGCACATCGAACAGTTGAAGCATCACTTCCCCGTCGCGGGCGGTGGTCAGCGTCACATCGGCCTTCCCCTCGCTCGGGTTCGGATATACTGCCGACAGGGAGAAGCCCCTCGCTTCAAAATCCTCCACGCCCGTCAGGTCGCAGTTGTGCAGCAGGGAATCGCTCATCGTGAAGGTGTTGCCCTGCGTCTGGTTGGTCACGGTGATGGGGAATATATCATAATAGGGGGCGCCTAACAAGGTCGGGCGGATAAGCAGCGTTAAGCAGCTGTCCGCCTGCCCGAAGGCGACAACCTGCAGTACCAGCAAAGCCAACAGAGGCAATAATCTTTGTTTCATAATCTTAATAGCAGCTTTAAATTAAGGGGACCTCTATTTTTACAATTTTCGCGTCATACCTCCAGACCATACGAGGTCCGTTGAACAAAATCTGAAAATATGACGCTGCAAATCTACATAATATTCTTTTAGTTCGGTCTGTTTTTTGATTTTTTCTTCTTTTTAGGGTGGGTAATATATTTCCGATTATCAATTAGTTATAATGTTTAATTCATTCCGAGTCGCAAGACTTGCTCGTACCGACACAGGTTGTAGACCAGGTTTGTCAGGGTGTTGAAAGCCGCGTTCCGCGCAAAACCGACCACTCGGCTGTACATTCCGTGAAGGCACTCTTCCATGTACTCGAACACATGTTCCACCCTTACGCGCAGCTTAGAGTTCTTTTTGTTGATGGCAATGTTAAGAAGAGCGCTTTATTTCTCATTTCATTGTATTATTTTGGCTGTTATATAAGTGAAGTCTTCCATATACAACGGGTGACCGGGCGGATAAGCGGAACTGAAAATTGTAAAAACATTTGGGAAATTGCTGTGTCGAGGTGCTAATGCACGCATCCCTAAGTAATCCCCATCCATTGTATACAACAGCAAGTAATAATTATCGGGGGAGAGAGACGGGTCGTCGGGATAGAGTTCGGCAGCCGACACTGTCTCATATTTATACCAACCCATAAAGGGCCAACACCTCTCATTGTCTTGTTGGTAGTAATAGGGTAACCCGAAAAGTGACATAAGCCCCTCACAGGCCAGATTCCCTGGGGAAACATATAAAGTGGAATCATAAAAATATATGTGTTTGTAAACGAGGAGTGTGTCCGAATAATCGTGGGATAAGGCAAAGTAGCGATTCGCAACGAGGTCAACTCTTTTATTGGCAAGAGTATATCCATCCCACGCCAATTCGTCACCCAAAACAGGATTTTGTATTTCCGCGACTAACAAGCCACCTCTTATAGAATCGATGATACAAGGATGGGGATGGTCATTTGACGTATAATGGATTCTTATGCTCAGTCTGTCCCCAATGGATACATCTTGTCCTGTTTTCGTTGAGAAATCTTTCTTCTCTTCCGATATGAATGATGTAATTTCAACAAGATTTTTGCCGCTGTGAATGCCTGACGAAATCATTTTTATTTGTCGGCACTGGCCTCCAAACATCATTCGCAATATGTACAAGCCCGGCGCGCACGCCTGCACTCGCATCAGATGCGACCCTTTTTTAAGATTAAAACTGCGGGCAGTTACAATTTTACCGGCAAAATCACACAACTCCACATATAATTTGCCATGTACAGGGAGCGATATTTGCACCTTGGTGCTTCCCGCAAAGGGATTTGGATAGCAATCAGAAACGGTAAAGTCTCCACGTCTGCCATAATCCGAAATGCCCACAGGACAATTGGTCAGGATTGTATCTTCCATTGTAAAAGAAGTCCCTTTCGTAATGTTTTCGACATCAATACGATCAAACGGTATCGGTATTCCGGCATAAGATGGCCGGATAAGCAGCGTGAAGCAGCTGTCCACCTGCCCGAAGGCGACAACCTGCAGTACCAGCAAAGCCAACAGAGGCAATAATCTTTGTTTCATAATCTTAATAGCAGCTTTAAATTAAACAATACAGGTTTCCGGCGACAAAATTACAAATAATTTCCAATGTTTTAAGCAGCACGGCGAAAATATTAGGTTATTGGTAGATCCGCCAAAACGTAGAGCCGCCACAATGTGGCGGCTCTACGACGATGACCCCACATTGTGACGGCTCTA